>Ga0315913_1010250_pt1 | contig 10847 bp, 8 predicted proteins | sample MpolsnodulesMG_FD_207736 | JGI IMG/M metagenome (GOLD analysis project Ga0315913, IMG submission 207736) | Medicago polymorpha root nodule microbial communities from Los Angeles, California, United States - small nodules | ecosystem: Host-associated > Plants > Roots > Nodule | place: USA... | reverse complement strand
ATATATAATTATAATTATAAAGAAAAAAAGGAAAACGATTTGAATATATTTGGTTGGAGTTTATCTTTCATTACCTAAACATTGTTTTGTATTGTTTCCATTATATGAATGTTGCGTCTTCACTTATATATTCGCCTTCGAGCGACCTCTTCATAGCCACCATGATGTCTTTGTGTTTTGTGACTCCCTCATTGCTTGGTTTGGAATCTAATATCTTTGTTGGTGATTTTATGATTTTAGGGTTACATTTTTTTGCTTGGTTTTTGGTTTGAATTTTAGTTTGTTTTAAGTTTGTGCTCCATGCGTTTGTTAAAATGTTCGAGAGAAACTTGTTTTTCCCGTTCTATATTTTGAGTAAGGGGCTTGGGACGACTATCACCAATTAAACATTCGTTCAACCTCGCAAATGAATTTGTGGTTGGTTGGATTGATAATGCTAAAGACCACCTAAAGTCAATACAAGCAAACAACAACAAAATTTCTTCCGTAGATGGATGAGATAAAAGATGGTTGATCTTGCATTATTAATCTTGACCATTGGTCATACATCGAAGAAATTTGTTTGGTTTTTAGGATAAGGTTTTTGTTTGTTAATTTCTCATGAGGTTTTGAAATATGATCTATGTGTAACCTTAAAGTGTTTTTTTTTTTTGCTTTCTTAGTCACTGGTATTGAGCTCAAAGCATGAATAAAAAATGTTCCAACACATATTGTACTATCTTTATGTTTATCATTTAAATTGAAAAAAAAGATATTTGTTTTCTTACACATATTTCATGCTGAGGTTGGCCCAATAAATGATTTGGCATACAATTTCTAAAAACAAAAAAAGGTTTTGATATAGACTATTGTGTAGGGGAAATAATTGCTTCGGCACAAGTATTTGAACACTAAATTTAAGCACCCATACAATATTGAGAAAAGGCAAAAAGAAAAAATAATTTAATAATACATATTTTTTAAGGAATAAATAAAATACATTTTTATGTGTGTGTCTAAATGGTATGCTCAAAGACATGTGTCCAAACAAGACTTCCACGTTGTATTGAGGTTGGCCCAGCTGCACTCTCACATTAATGGGATCTTATCTAATCGAAGAGTGTTGCAAATCCACGTGAATAAAAGAGAAGAACATGAATAGTGGGCGATCTAAAAACTTTTTTTGATGGAAACTAGAAAATAGTCTATATATTTTGCCTAAAAAATAAAGTCACGCTAACAAATGTCTTACATGCATCATTTTCTATATAAAAGTTATTTTTTCTTAATTCCTTAAACAATATCATAAGTGCACGTATTAGCATTTTTCAGAAAAATATAAGTTGTGGACCTAATAAGTTTTATGTGGTTAATCATAATCTAACAAAACATTGACAAAACTCAAGGAAAAGATTTACTTCAAGGCAATTCAAATGATTTGTCTTTATTTTTTATTTTTATTCCAGTTTTTCTGCGCTTAGCAGGTGTTTCTCCCTTTTTAGGTGTGACCGACTGACTATGGGTGTTTTTTTTTTGAGGTTTTTCATGTTTTTATCATCTTAACTTCAAGCGTGATTTTCGTTTAGTAGGCATTTGCTGACATTTTGTTTTGGTAATCTTTTGTACTTTTTTTTATCTATCCTTTTGGTTATACTATTTCAATACATTTCGATTATAAAAATAAATAGAAATTTTGAGTTGAAGTTTAAAACTTGTCATTTTTGGTGTTTTTAGAACATTTGTTAGCATTATCCAAATTTTCATATCTAGGAAGAGGTAGATCATTTTATCTTTTTGTTAATTTGTGATTGGCAATAGAGAGTGTTTTCTTTTTACACTTGTCTGTGCTTAACTGAATTTGAAGGTGGATGTTTCCGTGCAATCTTTGAGTCAAAATCATTAGTTTCTGCTTTCTTTGAACATACTCCAACTCTTGGAATGTCTTGCTTGGAAGCATAGTTACTAGTTAGAGAGGTCATTCATGGCTTAATAAACAATATGTAATCATGTATTATATCCATTTGTCCTTTGCTAGTTGCTACCCCTTCCCAATTTTGCCACCCCACCATTTTAAATAAATCAAATTAGAGTAAGGAGGAAATAAATTAAAATAAAGAAAATATAAAATAACTCTGAAACACTAGTTAAGGAAACAAGCAAAACATCTCAGCCCACAGATGGCCTAAGGGTCAAGCCACTCAAACAAGGGCTTTAGGCCTCAAGACTTTGGGTTAAAAAAAGCTTCAAAATAAATCAATTTAGCTATAAGTATATAATATGACATATTAATAATCAATATTCATCTACCTTAGTTGATAAATTTTAAGGCTCAAATCCATTTGGTCCTATGGTTAAATCTTGGATTCAACAAAATTTGATTTATTATGCTTTTAATTTGCATTGTCTTTTTTTTTTTTTAATTTCAAAAGGCATCATTATAAAATTTGTTTTAGGCCTCTTGACATGTTGGACCGGCCCTGTTTCAGTCAACTCGACCTCCCAAACACACAAATTAAATAAATGCTAAAATTTAATTATTCAAATACACCCAAGCAGACATAAACACCGAGACAGAGGAGTAATCAAATAAACTAATATGATCTCACAGATGCATGATTAGGTATTAGTGGCCTCTTGATATATATTATCAAAAAGCACAATCTAGAAAACGAAAAGGTAGAGTGGGGTTTGTTTGTTAGTACTTCAACATGATTAAGCATCATGCATGCTAAAATATTGGTGTCATGGAAAACAACCGTAAAATGTTGAATACTTTTTCTGCTTTTTATTTTTTTGGTGAAAAAGATTTATTCTATTTTATGATAATAAAAAACAAATATCAAATCAACCAGTAATCACGGTACAAAATAAATGAAAATAAAATACTCAAATCCATTTTTTGAAAACATTGCTATTAATTAATTAATTTGGCCCGGCCAAAAGCTTAACCAAATGACACCATATTCTTTTTTTTTTTGGCACAAAAAAGACACCATATTCTATTTTCAAATAATGACAACAACCCAATGACATGAAAAATAAGGAATGAAAAAGACGAGACAAGCAAAAGAAAGCAAAGCACTTAAAAAACCCAGCATATACTATGTCTCAAAAAAAATAATTGATTACATTTATTGTTGTGATGTTATTATACATCTTGACAATGATTTTTCAGTTTTTAACAACAGAAGCCGTAAATTCTTCTATAGAATGGTTTGCTAAATTGTCAATTTTGGAATATTACAATGTAACCAATTTCTTTTCTTGGAATATCATAATCTGAAGATAAATTCCCTTTAATAATCATATCACTGGATAAGGAATTTTTTAATTCGATATACATCAAGCGGTAAAAAAAAATCCAATAATAATCGATATCAATTGCAATGAAAATATAAATGTAATTTCCTTGTAATACTATACTACCGGTCCTGTAATTTAAACAACCGTGATTTTGGTGTCACGTTTTTATACGTTTCACAATTTTATACATCAATAGTTCATAAAAAAAGTGGAAGAATAAACTTAAGAATACCTAAAAGAAAAGTGTGAAACTTATTGAATATGTATGTTTAATTGATTTGGGATGCTGCAAAACGAATATTAAATTGGAAATGATGAATGTAATATTAATATTAATTAAATTATTTTACGTGTGTGTAAATAATCTCTTTATTGTAAGTTTTTTTATTAAATTGGAATAAGATGTTTCTAATGTAACGTCGACGTACAACGTTCATCAATAGTATCCCAACTATGTCGGACTTATTATTGAAGATTATATTAATTTTAAAGTATTTTTTCATAGTTTAATCTTCATGCATGTTAGGTGTAACACCAACCAAACTAAGGGTGTTTATGATGCGGTTTGGTTTGCTTTTGAGGTTAAAAGTCATCCGAATTGCAAGATGAAAAAACATGTAGTTTGGTTTGGTTTGGTTGACTTTTAAAATAAAATTCGAACCAAACCAAATCAATCTAACGCGGATTGGATTGGATCGGTTGATGCTGTTTTTTTGACAATAATTTTTATGGTTTCTAACAATAAAATCGAGTTAAAAAACTATAACACAACATATTTTTCAGCAATGTTTTAAATTTCAACTAAAATTACAATTTTATTTTCACCGAACAATATAAGAAATGTAGAAGATTAAAATTTTATCATTCTATAAAATTTCAAGTAGCACATAAATACATTTTTGAAATAAAAAGCTTAACAAAAGAAAAAATATGTTATTTTATAAAAGTTTCCATGAAGTTTTTATGAGTACTTGTCTAGTGACTTAGGTTTAATTAGCGTTTTTCTTATGTTGCGGTTTGGTTTGGTTCAGTTGGTAAAATAAAAACCACAAACCGAGTCAAACCGTGCGGTTAAGTAAAAATGTGATTCGAATACATCGAAACTAAATGTGGTTTCGGTTTGAGTTGGTTCAATTTTCGATTTTTTTATTAGATTAGTTCGGTTTTGAACGCCCCTAAACCTTTCTGTCCGTATTATTCATATTTAACTACTCTTTTCATAATCTAGACTCAATATAGATTAAAGATCTTATAAAAAAATATATAGATTAAAGATACTCCACATTTATTTCTACAGTTGACATTTGATTTATTACATAACTTTCATTAAAAAAACTAAGGAAAATGTTAACTTGTGCTCTTATGGTACATGTTAAAAATTCCACTAATAGAAATTATGTATTAGAAATTGTTTTAATTTATTGCTCAAAATTTTTAATATTAATTTTTTCCATTAAATTCTTACCAATAATAGAATAAAATTAAAGTTTAACATGTGCCTTAAGAGCACAAGTTAACATGACCAAAAAAACTAATTTTGTGAAGTTGTAGAAACAATTTTGTCACTGTTTTTCAATTATGAGTAGAAGAGTAATCCCTTGGATTTTGAACATAAATATGATTACCCACTATTCAATGAACCCACATTTGTTGACTAATGTTTAGAATCATTTTTTGTCAAAAAACGTTGTGATGTCAATTTCTTCTTTCACCAAATTCATAACACAGTTTTTTGATCAAATTTTTTGAACACCACTCCATCACCAATTACCCTACCGTCACTCTAATCACTCTAATTAATTTAACATTTTTAATTTAATAATATTAGAAGAAAAGCAAAAGACAACAAGAAGAAAAAGGTCATCTTTTTAATTTAATATTTTAAATCAGAAACAACTATTTTATTTAAATTATAAAAATAAAATGGCCCTTTTTTTAATATTACAATGACTTAATCAAAATCAAGTCTTTGACACTTGTTTTGTTAACTCTCTTTGAATCCAAGTTTTCAAATTTTTTCTTAACTCTCTTCTTTGTTTTCTTTCTTTCTTTTCCAATTTTCCTGCAAAATTAAGAAACTTTGATTTGAACTACTTCTAGTAGCTTATATGAGTTTCTTGAAATTTTTTGTTTCAATTTTGTTACTTGGTTACTAATTTCACTTAATTGAGTAGAAAGAAAACACTGAGAAATCAAAAAGATGAAATTTTTAGCTTCATTTTTGGTTCTCTCTTTGATTTCAACAATCTCTCTTGTCAACTCAGACACTCTACCCTCAAATGAAGGTATCTTCTTCTTCTTTCAGATCTCAATTATTCAATTTTGATTTTCTGTGTGAAATTGGACAATGTAGAATTAATTTTGCATTTTTATAGAAATTATTAGTCTTATGATCCTTTTCTGTGTTAAAAAGATGAAATTTTTAACTCAAATAGAGTATGATATTAATTTCATTAAAAATGAAGCATTGATTTTTAATGTTTTTGGTTGTTGTTGATGTTAGTTTGGGCACTTACAAGCTTTAAAGAAGCAATATATGAAGACCCAAATTTGGTTTTATCAAATTGGAATATGCTTGAATCAGATCTTTGTAACTGGTTTGGTGTATCATGCACTGTGGATGGAGATCATGTCATCAAGTTAAACATCTCAGGTTCATCATTGAAGGGGTTTCTTGCAAAGGAATTAGGCCAAATTACCTATTTGGAAGAATTGTATGTTGTTCATTTTTTTTATTATCATTGTTGATTTAATCTTGTGAGATATCGCGGTTGATGCTAATTTGTGGTTATTATGTTTGTAGAATTTTGCATGGGAACAATTTAATTGGAACTATACCTAAAGAACTATGTGTGTTGAAATCTCTTGAGGTGTTGGATTTGGGAATGAATCAGTTAACAGGACCGATTCCGCCGGAGATTGGAAATTTAGCTCTACTTGTGAACATGTAAAAGAAATTCAATATGCTAGTTGTTACTGAATACTATATTGAAAATCATTGACTTATTCGAGTTTATTTGCATTTTTACAGAAACCTGCAGTCCAATGGGTTGACTGGTAGGATACCTCATGAATTTGGAAATTTGAGATACCTTAAAGAACTTCGGCTCGATAGGAATAAGTTTCAAGGACCGATTCCTGCTAGTGGAAGTTCTAATTTTGCTTCAAATGGAATGTGAGTGTAAATTTTATGATTGAATTGTGTTATAGTCTGTTTAGGGGATTCATATTTTCATCCATCTAGTTTTTTCCTTATATGATCGATAGCACACTTCTTTTTTCTGGTTTGATAAGCTTGCTTTTGGTGACTTAAAACTGTTGTGGCTAAAAATCATGTACTTAAGCTCAGTGTTGAGTATGAAATGTCAAATTACTATTCCAATCAAAGTTTCAATTCTTTTTATCTGTCTCATACTTTTATAATTTCTCCAGGTATACATCTAACGTGAATGTAACTGGCATCTGTCGTTCTCCTCAGTTAGAAGTAGCAGACTTTTCATATAATTTTTTAGTTGGCAGTATACCTAAATGCTTGGAGTTTCTCCCAAGGTGCCTTTTCTGATTGTCATGTTGATGTTGGTATTTTTCTCCTCAATCGTACTTGAAAACATACTTTACATATTCTGTCAAACAGGTTAAGTTTTCAAGGAAATTGCCTCCAGAGCAATGATCCAAAGCAGCGGCCTTCCACACAATGCGGCGGTGCCTCACCTGCCAAGAGTCAGCCAGTGGTGGACCACCAATTCCACCAACTAGGTAATCATGTGCGCAAGCATCACAGACTATCAGAACCTACTTGGCTTTTGGCTCTAGAAATAGTAGCAGGAACTATGGTCGGTTCTCTCTGTTTGATTGCCATTCTCACTGCTTTTCAAAGATGCAATAACAAATCATCTATCATTATTCCTTGGAAAAAGTCTGCCAGCCAGAAATATCAAACTACAGTATACATAGGTTCAGTTTCTTTGTCTTTTACTTTCTATTTAGTTGTTCGAGATCTGTTTTGAACTGAATATGTGGATTGCAGACCCGGAGATGTTAAAGGACGTGAGAAGGTATAGCAGACAGGAGCTTGAAGAGGCTTGCGAAGACTTCAGCAACATAATTGGGTCCTCTCCAGACAGTGTGGTGTACAAGGGAACCATGAAAGGTGGACCTGAGATTGCTGTAATTTCTCTCTGCATCAAGGAGGAGCATTGGACAGGATATCTGGAACTCTACTTTCAGAGAGAGGTAAATGGAAATATTTCAATGCTTACAGTGCAATAGTTGTCAAAGTCTTTTACTATATATTAATTTATTGAGCCATTATTATTTCCATTCAGGTGGCAGAATTGGCAAGGTTAAATCATGAGAATACTGGAAAACTACTGGGATATTGTAGAGAGAGCAATCCGTTTTCAAGGATGTTGGTTTTTGATTATGCTTCAAATGGGACACTTCATGAGCACCTACATTGTTGTAAGCAAGTTTCTTAGCGTGTGTGTGTTTAAACAAATGTTTCAGTTCCTTCAACATGCAATTTTGACTGCGCAGATGAAGAAGGATGCCAATTCTCATGGACACGGCGTATGAAAATTATCATAGGCATTGCACGTGGACTCAAGTATTTGCACACAGAAGTTGAACCTCCATTCACTATCTCAGAGCTGAACTCTAGTGCTGTATACCTTACAGAAGAATTTGCCCCTAAGGTGTGCCCACTAATTAGTTCACTTCAAATCATAAAACTCGACAATTACAATTTTGCTTGATATCTTATATCAGTCAAGAGTGAGCAGAAATAGAGAAACAAACACCTCTGTTTATATGCTATGTGTTTGTTCTGTTGGAAACTGAAAAGTTTTCTTACGATTCTCATTGTCGTGAACCTAAATTGCAGTTGGTTGATTTTGAAAGCTGGAAGACAATTCTTGAAAGATCAGAAAAGAATTCTGGTTCTATTAGCAGCCAAGGTGCTGTTTGTGTTCTTCCGAACTCCCTCGAGGCACGCCATCTGGATACCAAAGGAAACATACATGCTTTTGGAGTACTTCTACTAGAGATAATCAGCGGGCGACCTCCATACTGTAAGGAAAAAGGTTACTTGGTGGATTGGGTAAGAAACTTTCTCAAGTTTTTATATGTTTAAAATATAATTTAGTCGATGTTTGGAATTTGGGTCCACGTTCAACTCAATATTCTTGCTTCCCGATGTGAATTAACCGTGGTTTTATGAAGCTATAAATTGTGGCTTCTATGTTATTGCAATTTCACACCAGGAAAGTGGTTTTATGAATACGCGCTTGATGGTTTCAGGAAACCCTGAAAAAGTACTTTTTACTATGCCATATTTGCTAAATGTATACATGTGCTGCAGGCCAAAGACTATCTTGAAAAGCCAGAAGTAATGTCACATTTGGTGAATTCAGAATTGAAAAATTTTAGACATGATGACCTCAAAGTGATATGCGAGGTGATAACTCTTTGTATCAATCCTGATACAACTGCGCATCCATCTATGCAAGAATTATGCAGCATGCTGGAGAGCAGAATCGACACATCAGTAAGTGTGGATCTCAAGTCATCTTTGGCCTGGGCTGAACTTGCTCTTTTAGCATAATAATGATATAGTCAAACTCAAAACTAACAGATCTACATTACAGCATAGATACACAGAATAATTTTCCTCTTCAATTTTATTTCTATTGTAAATGATTGCTCAAAGAGGGTATCTGTTAGGCTTAATTACAACAAGGTCTCATTGTATAGCTCTAGCCTACTTGTAGAACTTCAGAAATTGTTAAATAGAAGAAGATTGTATTGGACAAGTGTTTTTCTTTTATGCACTATATAAATATATATAAGAAATGCTTTTACATGTAATCCTCTTCCAAGTGAAACAAAAAAATCCAAGTGGTTTCATTGGCAACTTGGCAGAGTAGCAACCTATAAATAATAGATGCTTACTTAATTTGGAAACTAAACCAAGAGCAATCGAAAAACTGAACAATGACAGAGTTTAAGTAGTAATGATGCATTATAGTAATAATACATGACATTTTTGGATTAGTTGTCTGTTGAATCCAAGCTAAAAAACAATAACAGGATGGCCCCCAAAACCTTGAAACACAGTTAGGAATTAATAACTGTGAAGGAGAGATGTGAGAAGTCGGAAAGGGGGCACTCAGAGGGCTCGTCCTTTCACGATGTCCAAGCTCATCTCACTTGGATCAGTTGCTTGGAGTTCAACTTGAATGCCATCCAACTCCCTCTTGAATCTATCCTTGGAACTTGCATACACCATCTTCATCCTCACCCTTGAAACTTCTGGTGACCTACACACAACCGATACACATAATGCATATCATTAAACAGCATGTTCAAATCTATTACGTGATTAACAAACTAAATAAGTGCAGTTTTGTAGTAATACCATGCAATGAAGTAGATCTTGCTTTTCTGGCAATTCTCTGCCGTTGTGAAATCAAAATCATAGACAGCATAACGACACTCATCAGCTGGCAAACTGGCCTGAAAATCGTCATAGGTTTCTGTTGGTCCCCCTATTTTGTCAATCACGACTTGTTGTTGCTCAATTTTGAACACAATGAATCGATAACTCCTCTTTGCTTTAAGCTCTTGGAACTTCAGTTTGCATTCATCGTCCACAGCCATTCCGGACGCTGCATTTGCCTGCACCATATTTTTTCCTCATCTAATTAAATGTCACTAACTAGACTTAATCCTTAATTTATTGTTCTTCACTTTCATATCGTTATTAATTTGAATTCCTAACTTGCATACCTGTTTTTAAAAAGGGGTGTAATGTAAGGAATTGGATTCTCTGCCTTTAGATCCTCTACTTTTGGGTGACTTTAGACTAAAAAATAAGAGAGAATGTTGGAAAATGTGGAGAAATAGATAGAAAGGTAGGTGACTTTCCCTCCTTCAAGGTAGAGAAACATTGCCCGTAACGTAAGACTTATAACCTTTGTAGTTTGATGCAACAAAGGTTGTGGGAGCAATTATTCAAACACGTTGATAGATGTAGTGACAAATTCCTAAACATTGTGGGGGCAATATTCAAATATATGATAAATAATGTTGTAGGTATACTATTCATCTACTATACATTGTATATGCTATGCAACTAATATATGGGCATTTCTCTTTAGACCCTCCAATATCTCCAAGGTCTCTTAAATAGACATCCCATAGTTATCCATCGAATGTAAATAGACGTCTTGTAGTTATTTACTGGATGTATTTTTTTTTTGTTGTCAAACATACATCCAGTAGATAACTACCCGATGCGTATCTAAGGGACCTCAGAGATATTAGGGAGACCTATAGAAAAACGTTCCTAACATATAATTTTGGTTTTAACCAAATCGAAGTGGAGGCAAATGCCCCCAAAGTTACACGGATAGATCTCTCTGGATAGGCTTATAAAGTAATTTGGATGATCTTTTGATAATTATTAATTCATTATTGGAGAAGCATGTAATGACATGGTTGTTACTTGATGGTTTTCAAGACTTATATCAACTCCTAATATGATAAAGTTCTTATTCTTTATACTG
>Ga0315913_1010248_pt1 | contig 10849 bp, 6 predicted proteins | sample MpolsnodulesMG_FD_207736 | JGI IMG/M metagenome (GOLD analysis project Ga0315913, IMG submission 207736) | Medicago polymorpha root nodule microbial communities from Los Angeles, California, United States - small nodules | ecosystem: Host-associated > Plants > Roots > Nodule | place: USA... | reverse complement strand
GTACAAGCTGAGATCAATGAGGCCTTTGCAACACATGATTGTAGCCAAAGCAAAGGAATCCCAAAATTCAATATGAAAGTGAATTGATGGTAAAATGGTTCCAACAAATTTTCCTATATACCCTGCAATTATGATAACCTCCATGAATGCTATTTTTGGCCCTACTAAACTAGGAACTTTTGTCCTTAACCCACTAATAGTACAATAAGCTGGAACAGTCAAAGTAGAACCAATAGCACCAAGTCTTTCACTCAAAATAGAACCTAAAGGAGGACCATCCGGCAAAAACAAACCAAACCAAAACGCAATGATAAAAGAAGATTGTCCCGCGATTTGTGCGGAGAGTCCAACCAACAAAAGTATACAAATTATCATTAAGAAATGGCTTTCCGTCATCGGCTTTCCCTTTGGATTGCGGTTCGAGATCCATACAACTAATGGCCTTAACAAAAAAAATAAGACGGCGAAATAAACAATTGTCATAGACAATTCTAGAAGAAATTTATATGATTTACGTTCCAAGGCTAAAGTTCCATTGATTACTACAAAATAAACTACCCACATACATGCATCACTAACTATGGATGTTGATAATGCCATTCTCCCAATCTCTGAATTTAAAATGTTCATCTCACTTAGGAAACTACTAATAACTGAAAATGAGGTTAATGAACCAAATATTATCAAATTTATCATACTAAGTTTTTCAGATCCTAAAGGGGTGAATGTTTCAACAACTCTTATTGCTATAATGCCAAGTACCATAGAAGATAAGTGGCCTGATATTCCAATTATTACTGCACGCTTCTCAACCATAAAAATCTGTTTAGAGTTTATTTGTACCCCCATCTTAAAGAAATAAATTATCATTCCAAATTCTGCAAATGTTGAAAGTATCACTATGGTTGCTGTTGGAAATAACATCTCAAAACTTTTGTTGTCTCGACCCAAAAATAATGGACCCACTATGATACCAGCCTGTTAAAAGTAAAAACAAAATGATGATTATGATTATGGTAATTGTAACAACAATAATAATAGAAATGCTAACAAGTGCTTTGATGCACTTGTTTAAAAATCCAAAGAAATATCTTTTTTTTTTTTGGATTGTTAGCATAACCCTAACAATAATAATAAACGAGTCATGTTAACTCGTATCTTAAGGACATTGATTAAGGAAGTTAGAAAAGAAATTTAATTTAATTTTTTTTAAACATTTGGGACATTGATTACACACAATTTTCAAGATAATACAACTATATTTGATTTCTTAACCTGTGCCTTAGGGATAACACTGATTGCATTTCTCATGATAAACATAAATGATCACTCTTTTACTACTTTTGAAAGTTTTTGTATGTTTGTTGAAAGAAATAAACTTACCACAATTTGTGCAACAATGAGAGTTTGATGACAAGGACTTAACAAGAAATGAGTAATTCTACTAAGAGCGAACATAAGAATAATCTGAAATGCTAGAATAGGTTTGGTTTCTTTGAGGGGATTTTGTCCATAAAACACACCCTTGTATGTATCTGTTGTCATGTATTGACAAACTAATTTCTCATTATCAATCATTCCATGGGAAGTCAATTGATCTAGTTTTTCATTTTTGGCTTCCATTTCTATTGATTTAATGAAAGTTAATCCTCATAAGAATTAAGTAAAAAGATATGAAACAATGCAAATAAACTTTAGAGAATGTGTTTCTAAGAGAGAGATGATGGAAAGAGAGAGTGAACCAATCATTTTGATAATGGATGAATGAGGAAGTCAGAAGCTTAACGGTTGAAAAGTAACAATTGTTGTTATCCAATAAAATTGAGTAGCCAAAAATAGGAAATTTTAACAAAATAATAAAAATAAATCTTGATTATTATTGCATCATTTCAAACCAACAACCAACCTTGGTATGAGAGAAACTGAACTCAAATCTAAATTCTTGATTTCGAAGAGTTTTATAAACTAACATTGTTTTTTTTTTGCGCACAATATTTTTATTCAAATAAGATAGTAGATTTACAAAAATAGTATTAGTTGTTAGATCACTAATAATCAATAAAATAAATTTGTCAAAAAAATAATAATCCATAAAATAAAATTGTCTTAATACCAATGCCAGTTTGAAAAAAATTACATTCTAGGGTTCCTTACTTTTTTATTGACATTCTGCTCTAAAGATTTGCGCGAGAAACTGTTGTGTTTATGGAAACCTATTGACCAGTGGAAGATGATTCCCCTAAGCCAAGGCTTTTTTGAATTTTGTTTCTCTTGTGCGGGTGATTTGAGAAGTGTTTGGTCAAATGGTGCTTGGAAAACAAACTCATAGTCAGGTATGAGTGCGTTTTCACTATCTCCCTCTGGAGTATTGGCAAGCTAGAATTTTATTTGAGATTGTTGGGACTATTGGTACACCTATAACAATTGATGAGAACACTAGTAATCTTGCATTTGGTCATTATGCGCGTGTGCTAGTTGATATCAATATGGCTGACTTTCTTCCCGACTCTTTGGGGGTTGAAAGAGATTTTTTTTTTCTTTTGATAGTGAGATTGAGTATGAACAACTGCCCTATTTTTGTTTCACTTGCAATTCTATTGGCCATTCTTCTGATCATTGTAAAAAAGACCTTGCCAATAAAATTACTCTTGAAAAGGTTACCACCAAATCTGACTTTGGACAAAAACCCAAACCAAATTTTGTTCCTAAAGGGAATGTTGATCCAGTGAAAGGCTGTAGTAAACCGGTGACAATTGAAGGTCCCCTTATTATTGATATAATAACTTATTATTGATATAATAAGGTCTAGAGAGGCAACATCTGGTGTTTGCGAGGGAGATGTTATAATCCTTGAGAAAGAGCTACTTCCTAGCACCTCTATTGGAATAGTTTCCGTGCAACCTTGTACAGGTAGAAGATGATCTTACCACTGGTCTTGTTGTGAAGCAAAGAGAAGATCAACAAAGTATAAACTATCCTGATTTGCACATTGTTGGTCCCTGGAGTGATGCCGTCACTAATCTTGACTACACTCAAGATTCCTCAACTTGGTGTGATTCACTTTCTGATGAGATTTTAAATCTAAACATTGCTCATGATTTGGAGATTTTGCGGCAACATGTATGAAATGGAAATGATGTCAGAGATGCAGGGCCTTGAGTTTACACTGATGAGGGGGAGAGAGAGGCGGCTATCAAATATTTGAAGAACCGTTCTGCTACTACGGAAAAGCCATTCACTGAGGTGGTTTCTAAGGCAACTAAAAAGAAAAAGCAGAAGGGTTTTCAAGTTCATAATACTCGATCTAAGAGTAGGTTACCAGGTTGATTCATGGATTTTTTGTTGAGTTACATTTCTTTTCCTGCTCTTTTTATTTTCCCTTTTGTTTGTTTTGTTTTTAATTTCTTGTTATTTCTCTTGGTTTGACGTTTGTCCCCTAGTTTGTTTCATCTTTATCGCTTAAGAAGGTTTTGGTATAGTCCCCCTTCTCCTTTTGTTCTAGCTTCTTTTTTAATATATCTAGGGTGTTGCATATGGTTCTCAATCTGCACCTCATTTGCTAAAAAATCTCTTGGAGCCAAGACATTTTTGTGCAGTTTTGGATAATAAAAATGTTTTCCTCTACGAGGTTTTCTTGGAGCCATAGACCATCAACATAATAAGGTTAATGAAAAAAAAATCATCTAAATGCTCCTTCATATCACACAGCATTCATAGAAATGGAGAAAATGTGCATATAATGCAGCAATTATATATTTTACTGTGAGTAACTTTCCATGGCCTCAATTCTTAAGGAAGGCAGCTAGCGACTACAAAATAATTGCGGCAAGAATAATTTCATAATCTTTGTCATGGCCTAAACTTTGTGTGTTGACAATCCCTTAAATTTTTTATACATGCACCGATTATTGCACTAATTTATTTTATGAATCAATATTTATTAAAAACATTACTTTATGAATAAGAATCGAGCATAAATATGGAACATATATATTCATCACTGCTCTAGGTTCGAATCCAGCTCTGGAAATGCAACAACTTAAATCTCTCGAGGAATAATTTTACAATCCATCGTGATCCTACTCATCCTAAAAGAATAATCTCTACAGATGCGCGTTGAAAATACTCAATATATACCAAATGAAGTCACCTTAGAATAAGCAAAAGCAATGCAAAGAAAGAAAGAATTGAAGCAAATTTGGAAGGTTTTAGGAAACATGTTCTATTTAAAACTAAGTGTATACATAAGAATGTTTCTGTCAAATCCTAAACAATGCTATACATTTACTCTTCTCAAATGTGTAGACTCCTCTGGATCACGTGACCCCCAAAATTTAATTTGTTGTTGCACAACTAAAACTGAAGTTTTATCTCCAATATTCAAAGAAGCAAGAATCTCTCCTACAGTTCCCAACTCACCATGCTTCCATTTTCCAAGTTCAGACATCAACTTTGAATCTTCATGCCTCTTTCCAACCATAACAAGATCATAAAAACTGTCCATGTATTCAATAACTGAAAGCACATCTCTTCCATTTGTTACAACATTTTCTTTATAAGAAACCCTATCATTCCTAAACGCACTCAACCTAAACTCACTCAATATTTGAGTATCAAGCGTTTTGCTTCTATCTGAACCACCAACAATATCTTTCGAAGACGAAGAAAAATGAAAGAGAGTAATATTTACATTAGGCTGATCCATCATACGTTTCGCGTACGCGAGCGCTTCTCTATCGTCTGGGCCTCCAAAGAAAAGCACAGCGACTAGATATGTTGATTCGTTCAAATAGCCGCACCAAAATTTCTTCTGATTTCCACGATCGATGAGGACACCGACCGAGCAAGGAGCTTTCTCGAGAACGTTTTTGTTGAGTTGCTTGAATGCGAAAGTTGACTCAGCCATACCTCCGATTATCCATTGTTTATGGAAAGGTATGATTATTAAAGTTATTCTTTTTTCAAGTGCCAAGTAGCAGACATCATTGTGCATTGTAGCATAGGGTGAGATACCTTTATAGCAATGCAATGATACCTTTCCCTTATAAGAATCTTCAAATTTGCTGAATGCATTAAAGATTCTTTCGCTTGGCTTTTCTCGCGGTATGTGCGCAACAAGCACAGAGGCAGCTCTTCCAACAAGCTTAACAAGCTGTAGTACAACTAAATCTATGCGGGTTTTTTCAGTTGCATTCGAAGCAGCAAGGAGGTTCAGAATAGCCAATACATTATCTGGTTTGTGAATGCAAGCTAGTATGCGCAATTCTTCGTCGCTTTGGTGATGCAATATTGTCCTCCTTTTGTAAGCAAGAAACCTTCTAGAAGGATCATACAAAGCTTTCACAACAGGCGACACAATGCCGGTTACAAGCACTAAAGTAAGAACCATAATTGCAAACAATTCATCATCCAGAACCTGCAAAGACATAAAAAAAGTTTCCCTTTAACAATCTTATATACAATACTAGGCTTTGAGTAAATAAACATTTTAGTCTTTGAAATTGTAAGGGTCTTGATTCAGTCCCTGAAATTTGCAAAAAGCAATTTAGTCTCTCGATCAATATACTTCTTTAGTAAATATCCATCAAAACAAGCGTATAATCTTTAAAACTGTTGCAAAATTTGAGAAAAAGACTAAACTTATTGATATTTTTCAACTTGAGGAACTAAATTGACCAACACTTGCAATTTCAAGGATTAAAATGTGTATTTACTCGCTAGCTTATGAAATTGTAATATGAAGATGAATGAAAAAAACATGACTTACATTTTTTAATCTCAGGTTGATCAACAATGCCAATTCAACTGTGCCTTTGCAGTTCATTATAAGACCAAGAGAAAGAGCATCTCTAAATGGCATCCTAGAGAAAAGTAGAGGCAATAAAACCCCAACAGTTTTACCGAAAAAAGCAATGCAAATAATCAACTGAATAATTCCCAAATTCTTCATCTTCTGTATTGCAAAAACATCCGTCCTCAATCCCACGACCACGAAAAGTATCGGTAAAAGCACAACTGAAACAAAACACTCGAGTTTATCTACCAATGCTGCACCTAATGGAGGACCATCTGGTATAGCCAACCCTACCATAAAAGATACAATAATTGCATCTATGCCGATAACTTCACCGATGAATCCACAGAATATTAGTATTATAAGAGTTCCACAAATGTAAATTTCTTGAACAGGTTTTCCTTCTGGTGTGTGTTGAATAGCATATAATGCAGCTGGATGAACAACAAAAACTATGAACAAAATAAGAAGAATGGTTGAACAGATCAATCCAATAGATATTCCTATTGACTTCGTCGATATATTTGCAGCAAACTTCATTGCCAAAACTAAACTAAAGCAAACATCGCATACTAGCGAAGATGACGAAGCCAACCGTCCAATCTCTGAATTGAGGATTTGAAGTTCAGCAAGAAAGCAAGAAATTACTGGAAAGGCTGTGATAGATTGAATTTCTACCACTATAGGAAGCACCTTCGAAACATCATTATCCAATGATACAAAGCGGCCGAGGATATAAACAACCAATCCGCCAAGTATGTAAGGAACAAAGAAGCCTAAAATTCCAATGGCAAACGTCCTTTTCCCTGATCGGAAAATGATGGTTGGATCTATCTTTACCCCAAGTTGGAAGATGAATAACATGAATCCAAAAAATGCTAATGTGTCAAGCACATTTCTTCCTTTTATTGGGAAGAAAGTGTTGGCAAATGCTGAATAGTGACCAAGAATTGAAGGACCTAGTGTCACACCACCCTAGTGAACACAAACATTGTAGAAATAGATCAGATATACATATCATTAGCCATTCATTCTCATTATACCAAAAACCAATGATAAGTGTGTGTATTACAAGTGATGCAGCCAGGTTATATCACTCACCAATGATAATGTAGAAACAAAGTAAAACTATGTAGCCAGAAAATGAAAAGTAGGAAATAAAATAATTTGTTCATTATTAATTATTATGGGTTTAGTATCAACTAAGTGGTGCACCGGACCCGAAGGAGTAGCTCAGTGGTTTAGGTTAGGACACCAAAGAAGTTATACATAAGACATCTAGGATTAAATTTTACTACTAACATTCTCGACAAACTAATTACTAACATTTGTCTATTAATAAAAGGTGCACCGCTGGTTCACAGTAATTACGAAAATAGCATGTGAAAATGGTGCTATGGAGAACAAGCCAAATGCAGTCACCTAAATAATGTTGTAAAAGATCTCTTGTGGTAGGGATTAGACTAATAAACATAATAATCTCTTAAAAAATCTCAACAAGAATGATATAATGAGATAACAAACAAATACAATATTCTATACACATAAACAATCAATGAATAACCCAATACCAAAATGGCACCTTAAAATCAAAATCAAGGTTGTTTTTAGAAACCTCGGTGACAACTATTTGGGCCGCGACATCAAGGTTTTTGATGTCTCTACGAATGTAGCACGATTTTTTATTGTCCTGACTCTGGCACTAGACCAACACATGTGATTACTTTCAACTAATTCAATATTCTTATATTATTAAGAGTGTCCACGTATCAGTATCAGTGCCGTGTCTATGTGATTGCTTTATTCATTGGAACGGCATTGCAAAATTTAAATCTTGATGAAAACAAAGAAGAGAAAAAGCTTGCAAACTTACAAGAATCTGAGAAACAAAACAAGATTGTCCAAATGGCCTGAGAATAAGGTAACTGAGCTGTGTGAAAATGAACATGAGAAAAACTTGGATCAAGAAAAGAGGGACAGAAAAAGCAAGTGGATTTTCTCCTAACCAATATCCCCTAGAGTTGATATGATTAACTGTATGACATATGAAAGATCCTCCAAACTGTGACTCAGTTCCATCATCAGGCATAGAATTGTTGCTAATGCCTTGGAATGACTCCATGGATGGAGCAAGAAGAGAGTGGTTGAGAGACCTTGAGGGAAGGAAGAGAGGGAAAGAGACAACCCCATTTGGATTGTGAGAGAATTGTGATCATGTGGATGGATGAGATAGAGAGAGAGAGAGATTCTAAGTATTAATTGGTAGCGCTATTGGTTCCCTCTTATACGTTACTATTGCTTTGACCATATTTTGCATTTTTTTTTAAATGCTAACTTGTGCACTTGGTTCTGTGGTATTAGCTCACTTATAAAACAGACATTTTAAAATCGCTCAATTTTGGTCTCATCTCAAATATTTAGGCTTAAATTTGATTTGATCATATGTCATTAGTGAATGCAGGGCCGTTTATGTGAAATAGGAAGCTCTGCTCTCTTTTTAAAATAGGTCCTTAGTAAAATAAAACATAATTTTTTTGTGTAGTTAAACTTAAGTGAAAAAGGTGAAATTTATCTAACAGTGTCGTTTTGATTTGTCACTCCTCTGTTGTGGAAAAGGGTAAAACGAATGGTTTATGCGAATAAAAAAAATAGTTTTTCAAATTGATTGATTAAGTGGTTATACAAATTAGGGGTGGTTTGATAGGATCAGATTTATATACAAAAAGAAGAACTAGAGTCTAGAAAAAAACTCAAACGTGTACCGAAGAAAGAAAAAGATATAACATATGTTTTTTTATTTAAGTGGGAGGTGAGTATTAAACTTAATTTTTTGTTTGAGCCCTTTGCATTTGGAGGTCCGGCCTGGTTGAGAACCTTGCACTCCTCCAAGGCCGGGCATGAGTGAATGACATGTCATTAATTACATAATTACATTTTTTTAAGAGAAAACAATAAAAATACAAAATAAAAAAATTAAATTACCAAAAACATTAGTTAAACGAAAATGCTAGTTGTCGCGAAATTTTTTCTCACAGTAACCTTGCGACAGGTGTAAGTGTAGTTTCATATACCCTATGTATTTATAATAATTTTAAGATCGAAGGCTTCTCTTTTATTCGATATACTCATAATGTTTATTTTTTAGATAAATAGCAACGCTCTGAATGAAATCCAGATCAACCCTTTTTTCATCATATGCCCTTGTTAAGTGTGGCTTAAAATCACATCATGTGCAAAAAGGGAGGTTTATGGAAAAAGGTGTATTATGGATGACTTATATCTCATGGCGAGGCACATGGAAACTTAAATGTAGCTTGTTTCTTGGCTATGTCATTGCGCGCGCGGGGGGCTGCTGATTAGTCCTCTTGGGTTAGATAAGACACATTAATTACAATAACAATTTTTCTTAAAAAATATGAAAAAGGTAAACAAATATAATTAAACAAAAGAAAACCTTCCTTTTACTGATCCATGTTGCTAACCATTTAAATCCACATTATATGATAATCAAGATCTTTAAAATTCATACTGAGTCATTCCGAACTTCATAATAATTGAAGTGGATAAAAATATAAATTAAAAAGAAAGAAACATTTCAAATACTTGTAAGACGTTTTATGTCAGATTGATCTCATGAGCACTCGTTTGAATAATTATGAATACCAACATCATACCTTTGTATTTTGCATGGAGAGTATCAATGACTTCACAAAAAAATTCAGCCTCCTTTTATGTCATATCATTAACCTTATACATTTGGATATTAACATTTGCTAACCCAAGTATAAGTAAACACAAAAGATCAATTATACATATTTCCACAAGCAATCCAACATCAATGATATAGGGTAGAAAATTAACAATGCAATAATCCTTAGTAAAAAATAAAATAAAATACAGTACAACCATTGCATGGTATCTCATATGTACCATACCTTTAGTGGATAAATCCTCGTGTAAAACCAAATCCATATGATCAATTCTTTCCATTTGATCTACATACGTACTATAACTTGAATGAGTTTCTATAACTCCCTACCCACACAAAGCAATGACTTCCTTCAGTAGAATCCTTATAGATTAATCTACATAGAAGTATATCATATGGAAGACACAAGGGAAAAGAACCTAAAAAGAAAGTAAAGCTAGTCTATTTGGTTTTATTTAATACTGCATAAAATAATTTGATGTGTGTGTGCGCGTGCGCGTACCTTAAGTATTGTTCAGGTAATCCAAATTTTCAAACAAATTATGCCTCTCCCAGCTTGTACCCTAGCTTTTAGTGACATGCAAACAATATTTTCTTTCACCTCTTGCCAAGTAATTCAAATTCGGTCAAAACTTTGATGGAACATATTTTTTCCCGTTTCAAAAACAAAATACACCACTTTTTAAAATAAAGGATTTTCAATTGCATGAAAAAAAAAATTAAGCACACAACAATTAGCTTTAACCTCAAAACTATTGCACATCAATCAAATATGCATAATAACATAATGTATAGTATCACGTGACATTAAAGGCATATTTTCTACTCTTCACAATCATGAGCCCATTTAGATTGACTTATTTAAACTTACCTACACATAAACACTTGTAAAAACCATTTGACACAACTTATAAAAACAACTTACAATAAGTCCACAAAAAAAAAGCATCTTATTTTCATAAAAAAAATTGCTTATGATTTATATGAAATCAGTTTTACTTATATGATTAGCATGTATGCTTTACTCTCTACAGTGAAATATAAGCAAAAAGAATATTTAGAAGTTAATGTGTGCAATTATTTATTAAAAAGGGTGTTTTAGATTATATACATCAATTTTTCAAATACATATTTTCTTATATTTCATTTCATATGGAGTAAACACTAAACTAATTTAGTTTAATCAAAATTCTAGTTCATAGTTATAGTGGGCACTAAACAAAATCAAACAACCAACTCACACCCTAAATTCGTGTTTATCATCACACTTTAAATTCTCGTAAAATAGTAGGAGTTTTGATGTAAATTCTTTTTGTCGAGGAAGGACATACATCAAGCAATGACAT
>Ga0315913_1010246_pt1 | contig 10849 bp, 7 predicted proteins | sample MpolsnodulesMG_FD_207736 | JGI IMG/M metagenome (GOLD analysis project Ga0315913, IMG submission 207736) | Medicago polymorpha root nodule microbial communities from Los Angeles, California, United States - small nodules | ecosystem: Host-associated > Plants > Roots > Nodule | place: USA... | reverse complement strand
TGTATGTGGTCCATATGGACCACATACATCATTAATTGAATGAACCTAAAAAGTTAAATTTCCTTATAATTAGCAACGTAGGGAGTTGTTATCAATCCACTATCAAACTTCTCTTTGATGAAATGTCGGTCAATCCCAATGTGTTTTGTCCTGTCATGTTAAGCATGATTATGTGCAATACTAATGATCGATTTATTGTCACAAAACAACTTCATAGGACCTTGACATTGTATCTTCAAATCTGATGGTGAGAAAAACATAATAAGGGGGTTGAATTGTGTTAGCTTTTTCTTCTCCTGAAACTAAAATCACTGATCAGAAGCTGATAGAGTTCAGGTTCTGAATCAATGTTTAGAGTCTAAATGCAGCGGTTAAGTAAAGAGAGAGAGAGAGAGAAAGAAGAAAGACACAAAGCAATTATACAGGTTCCTTCCACAATCTGGAAGTAGTCATGTCCCCTTGCACTTCCAAAGAGAGTTCACTAAAATCAATATAGGATACAATTGCTCAAGCACAACAACAAGAGACTTCAAACTACTCAAGCACAAAAGCAAGAGGTTTCCTATGCTCAAGCACAAACGCTAGAGACTTCATATGCTCAAGCACAAAAGCAAGAGACTTCTAATCAAACAGAATTACAAAGAACATGTTTGAGGTTGAACACTTGATATACAATCAGTGGTGTTCACAATACAAATCAGATACGACTCTTAGGACTCTAGAATTTCTAAGATATGAAAGTTGTTAAGAAATTCTAAGTGAACTTTGATGTGAAACAATTTCAGTAGAGTTTTGGCACTAGTAAAAATTTTGTGAGTCTCTTGCAATCTTCAAGTCTTCACTCCTTTTATAGAGGTGTGAAAGAGATGTTGTTGATTGCCAGCACATCAAAAGTGGTTGTAGAAGTTTGATAATTACCAATGATTTGTTGCTTGATTTGGTTATTGTCCTATGAGGGAACAATTTCAAATTCATTCCATGTATAGAGAATAACCAGCGTAAGTGTAGCTGTATTCTTGTACTGTTGCAGACATGGTGAGTGGAGTAGTGGTTGTACAATTGTACTATTGTCCTTTTCCAGCGCTCTTCAGTGGACAAGCATCCAATGCCTTCAAATTCCTTTGAAATAGTCGTTGCTTCAGGCTTCCATTCCTCCTGCAATCAAAAGCATTAGAATAACAACATATAATTAACTTCAGCTTCCAGTCTTCAGCTTCTGATGATCCACAGCTTCTAATGATCTTCAGACTTTGATGACGTCAGCTTCTGGTAGACAACTTTTGATAGACAGCTTCTGATGACTTCAGCTTATGATGATCTTCAGATGCTCTTTTTTTCAGATGCTTCTAGCAACACAAGATTCTTTTGTAAATTCCATTGCTCTCATTTGTTCTTCCAGAACCTTTGCTTGATTTAAAGACATTTAAATTTTTGTCTATGGTCCTGCACACTTGAACAAATATTAGCATACCCAATTGACATTTTTTAATACCTTGTTATCATCAAAACTCAAAGTGGTATTGTTAAGCACATTTTGTTCCAACAAAATCTTCTAGCACATGTTTCATTCATAATAGGTCACAAATTCCTAGTGCCATAACTCTAAATTCTACTTCAACACTTGATCGAGCAACTACACTTTGCTTCTTACTCCTCCAAGTAACAAGATTCCCACACAAGAAAGTACAATAGTCAAAAGTAGATCTATCAATTAACGTGTTGGGGAATCTGGGGAGCGCCGGAAGCAACAATGGGCTAAACTTCCAGGACCAATAAGAGACTTAGACACCACATCTTCACCCAAAACCTTAAGGCGTTAGGTATATGGGTCTCCTCTCTTATATATTCAACATTTCATCCATTCCTAGTCGATGTGGGACATAATCACTCACACTTGAAACCCAACAATCTCCCGCTCAAGTGTGAATCTCTTGCATCAATAGCCTGATCCACACCAGGATCCACTCCCGCTCCCCCACCGAGTCTAACCATGCTCTGATACCAGTTGTTGGGGAACGCCGGGAGCGCCAATGGGCTAAACATCCAGGACCACTAAGAGGCTTAAACACCACATATACATCCAAAACCTTAAGACATTAGGTATATGTGTCCCCTCTCTTATATATTCAACATTTCATCGATTCCTAGTCGATGTGGGACATGATCACTCACACTTGAAACCCAAGAACCTGCATAATCAACATCAGTGTAAGCCTCCTAGTTAGACTCCCACCTATTTTAAACAAGAGTCATCTCCTTGGAGTGGCTTTGAGATATTATATAACACAATCTACAACTTGCATGTGTCTCACCCTCAAATCATGCATGAATTGGCTCACCACAGTCACTGCATATGTCATATTGTGTTCCAAATAAATCAACTTTCTTACTAATCTTCGATATTGATTTTTGTCAACTCTAGCATTTTCTCATCAAAACTTATTTTATGAAATTGATCGATGGGAACACTTGCAGGTTTGCATCCAAGTTTTCTTGTTTCCTACAACTTTGGTAGTTCCCGATACATCTTCAGAGATTGAAGCAATAACAAGGATCCAGAAAATCGCAACTCCCTTGTACGCTGACATGGTGAACTACTTGGTGTGTGGAATTTTCCCTCTAGATTTAGAGTATTATCTAAAGAGGGCATTCAATCATAAGGCGAGGGAGTATTTTTTAAGATGAGCCTTTCCTTTGCAAGAAGTATCAAGATCAAATTCTAAGGAGATGCGTCTCTGACGAAGAGATTCCTCAAATCCTTCAACATTGTCATGCTTCATCATATGGAGAACATTTTGGGGTGGACATGACAACATACAAATTACTCCAATCTGGTTATTTCTAGCCAACTCTATTCAAGGATGTTCATGACATGGTAAAAACCTGTGAAAGATGAAAAAGAGTCGACAATATATCAAGCAAGCAAGAAATGTTACAGCATGACATCCTTGAAATTGATCTCTTTGATGTATGGGGTATAGACTTTATGGGTCTTTTCCCACCATCTTTTGGCAATAACTATATTCCTGTAGCTATTGATTATGTGTCTAAGTGGGCAGAAGAAGTGACACTCCCCACTAATGATGCTAAAGTGATGACCAAGTTCTTAATTAAGAATATTTTCACAAGGTTTGGCACACCTAGATTAATCATTAGTGGTGGAGAGACTCATTTTTGCAATAAAATGTTTGAAACTGTATTGAACAATATGGAGTTAAACATAAAATTGCTATTTCTTAACATCCCCAAACGAGTGGCCAAGTAGAGTTGTCAAATAGAGAGATTAAAAGAGTTTTGAAAAAGATTGTTAATCCTTCAAGGAAAAATTGGTCTCTTCTGTTGGATGATGCTCTATGGGCTTATATGACTGCATATAAAACACCACTTAGGATGTCTCCATACAAAATGGTATATTGAAAGGTTTGTCACTTGCTTATTGAATTGAAACACAGAGCTGTGTGGGCTCTTAAGAAACTTAACTTGGACTTGGAAAAATTTGGGAGTCGTAGAAAGTTACAACTCCAAGAATTAGAAGAATTTAGGCTTTGTGCTTATGAAAATGCATAGATTTACAAGTTCAAGGTTAAGAAATGGCATGATGCCAAGATTCAGAAAAGAGAGTTCCATGCAGGGGAGAATATTTTACTCTTTAACTCTAGACTAAAACTTTTCATGGAAAGCTTAAATCAAAATGGTATGGACCTTTTGTGATTTCACAAGTCTTTCCCACATGAACTATAACAATGATGGATGACGCTAAATTCTTTTTGTCATCCGAAATACCTTCGTCTCCTTCTCAAAGAACCCCAAAAATGAAGTTTGCAAAATCTTTCAATACAACACCATCCCCCAAAACCAAATTCCATTCACCTAGTAAGTCATCTGAACACCAGGAAGCATCTTCGTATTCTGGTGGTGAATCCCAACTCTAAATCATCGATTTCCACTTTCAAAACGACCACACCTTGACAAAATTTCAAACCAATATAGCGAGGAGAGAAAATTACCTAGAAAAAGGAGTGGATATCTCTAGTTCATTGCTTAACTTTTACCAGAAACCCTCGCTATATCTTTGGATGCTTTAAAATGGAAAGCAGTTATCACCCTTATCCTTCCTACAATGAAACTGTTGTAAGGAATTTTATTCCTTTATTCCACTTTGGTCTCACAAGAGCCCACAAGAGGACTTAAAGAATGAGTTCCAAAAGAAAATGGAAAAACTAACAGAGGTTGGAATAACTAACAGAGGAAGTAAAGGAATTTGCGGTTGATAAAGAAACTGAATGGGAGCATGGTTCCAGAAGTGAGACAACGGGCATTAGGAGCATGGCGTTGAAGCCAGAAGGAAAAATTGGATATAGGCTCATCCAAACAGGGGTGATTCCTACCTCCACAAATGAAAGTATTGTTGTTGAGCGCTTGGTTCTGTTATGGTGTCTGTCGAAGAAGAAAAATATTAATTTGGGCTGGATTGTAGATTCTATTTTTTTTTACTGCAAAAAAACAGATACACTACTCTTTAAAGTGATATTTTGTTAAAAGAAGTGGTTCTTTTTCTTGAAAAAGTTAAAACAAACGGTCTCGTATGGCCCGTTTGTTACGGATTAAAATAAAAATGATTTTGACAATCAATAATTTAGAGATTAATTTTATAGAGATTTATTAAAAAAATAAGAATCTATCTTATGTTTGTTTATCATAATAAAAATTTCTTTTAAAAAAAATTAGTTTGTTTGGATACAACTATATAAAAATGGAAGTTTTGTTACAAAACTACCTCAATCTTTCGACACTTATTTTCTCTCTCATCTAAAAGGTTTTTTTGTTAAAAAAGACACAAATGGGTAAAAAATGATGAGGTGTCAAATGATTAGAATAAGACATAATTGTGTTTATGCGGATAATTAAGTTTCATAGTACATAGAAATTGAAGGAAAAATTATTATTAATTACGGTGGCATTAATGACCATTTTACAATTGTTTCATGTAGACGGAGAACAAATGTTTGATGTTTGATGTTTGTTACAAGGGCACACAATCACAAACAAAATTTACGCATACTAAAGTTAGAAGAGGCCAACACATGCGTTGATGACAATCTATAATAGAACGGCAGCGATCTGCAATGATGTCAATAAAAAGGAAAATGTTAATAATAGAAATAAAACTTTGTGTATAAGATAAAAAAGAAAAAGAAAAATTTGAAAGAAAGAAAACAGAGAGTATTGACTTGCCGCCGCCTTTGATTTCAGTGATAAAGATGAAAAGAAAAATAATCATAATATAAACAAACTTGAGAATTAAAGCCATATTTTTCCTTATTCCTATGTAACGATAGAAAATTGCAGGATCATTTATATGTCAAAATCCTCATTTTTATAATTAGAATTATTGTTTAAAGTCTTATAAGTGTAACAAAGTGTTGTGTTTGTCTTTATAAACCATTGAATTGATCATGCTACATTAATTAATATCACGCATAAAAATCTTATGGTCATTGGACCCCATTCTTTTGTTTTACTAATTCTTTATTATTGTTGTTTTTTCTATTTTATGATCTTGTGATAGACATGAGAAAAATCCCTAAAAATTAATTATAGGGTTGAATGATGCATCAAAGAGTTGTAAATAGACATATATTAATTAAAAGGAAAGGCTAACTTGTGCCTTTAAGGCACAAGTTTAGAAGTCAAATGTAAAAATAATGTATTGGAATGCGTGCATTAAATTTAATCATTAATATTTTAATGAATTGAATGCACAAAATTTAAAAGAGTATTTCTTTTTTTAGATTTCTTAATATGTATCATAAAGGGACAAGTTAACACTACCTTAATTAAAAGTAGGTTTAATAGGTTATTTGGTCCCTTAGTCTCATTAAACATTAATTTTTAATGTGTTGGTCCTCCGTCAGTCAAATAAACTGTTAAGTTTAACCCCAAATGTCTATGGTGAGCCTACGTTAAGAGTGGTTCATAGATCCTAATAATTATTTTAATTTTAGCCGTTTGATTTTTTTTAAAGAGAACCATTGGATTATGCAAGTGCATTTTATCTTAAGGTGAATCAACAACAACTAATTAATTTTCTCTTTCTTCATCATTTTCATCACTCTTGTTTATCATCTTCAACCTCACATTCATCAACACCATCATCATTTTCATCATTTTTCCAGAAAAATTCTGAAACATCAACCATCATCAACAACAATCCATAGTAAATGAATTTAAGTTTTACAAAAGGATTTAACGAAGTAAAAAAAAAATCATGAATTGAAGTTTTCAACCATATTTAACAGCACAATATTCTCGGCAACACACCTCCACAATATGTAACCTCTCCAACCTGAATTATGGTACCCAACAGAAACATTCTTCCTCGTCAGCTTCAAGAGATCAAGGCACCATAATGAAACCCATTTCTCTGTAAATTGGTTCATCGTATATGAGATAAATTCATGTATTCTTCACAATGAAATCGTTCTTCACAAAAAAATGACAAAATCCAAAATCATCCAACAACAACAAACTCAAAATAATTGCTATGATTTCTATTTTAATAAATCTTTAATTTGCTTCTTTCATTCCATTCCCAGAAACACTAATTTGCTTCTTTCATATGTTCAAAATGATTCCAAAATCAATATATTCAAGCAAAAAGCCAACATATTCAGATTCGATTCGGAATTGATTCAGATTCAGATTTTAGATCTGAAAATCAGAGTTCATCAATGGACCAAATCAAAAAACAGTCACGTTCAAGAAGATTCAGGAGAAGAATGGTTCTGTCGCTTTAAAGGTTCGAAGAATCCTTGTTTGCTTTTGTTTTCCTCTTCTGCAACAGTAAAAAATTGAAAATCTAAGAACTAATATCAACTGTTAAAAAATGAACGACAATGAGAAATCAAGAGAGGAACTAACGAAAATTGAGTTCAAAGCGAGAGGGATTAGGAACGAAAATAAGATTGACCCTTTTTTGGAGGTGAAAGTTAATGAAGTTTTGAGATTGAAATTAGTTTGGGTATGAAAAAAGAAATTGGGGATTTATGGGTTTTTGAGAGAAGAAGTGTTTAAAATTGAATTTTAAAAATAAAAAAGAAAATTGAGGTATTAATTTCTGTTTTTCTGGGTTGGGTTTGAAGCTGATGAAGATGATGAAGTTGTAAGAAGAAGATGATGAAGATTAGAGGGAAGAAGATGAAGAAAAAGTAAAAACTAGGGTAAATTACATTCACCTCCCTAGAGGTATTGTTAAATAGCACTAACACCCCCTCTAGTTTTCAATTAAACATTAACCTCCCTTAAGTTTTATTTAAAATGACAAACACATCCCTCCTTCTAACTAGTTGTTAACACTGTTAGTGTGTCTTCGGTTAATTAACTTCTCATGATTTTGTTTAAAGTTGTGTAATTAACTTCTCTACCTTTTATTTGCTTTGATCCAAGATTCCATAGAAACTGCAATGAAATGGTATTGAAGAGGTAATGTTTTATTTAGTTAATCAAGATCAACATCCGATTAGCAAACATGAGGAATAATACATTTGATTGTATCACAATTCAACGTGGACAGATAGAAGAGTAAAAAGGATCTGGAGAGAAGGAATCCAATTGAAAATCGTTTGAGTAATTCAAATTCATTTTGACTTAAAGAGCAATCAGAAACCTGCCGACAATTTTTATGCTATCTATCCTCCCACTTCTTCTTTTGTGTCTCGAGAGAGACTTAAAGAACAAATCCATCAGCAAATATATTTCAATTTTCAATTGAATTTGACTGTGTTGGCTCCATGACTTCTTCCAATTTTGATGATTTTATCTCTGATTAAGTTCTAACTCGGTGTTTCTCTCAACGATTCTGTCTCAGATTCAGTTCCGTTTTGGTTATTCTTATAGTCACTACCAAACAGGGGAAGACAAAACATTCTGATCTCAACATTCTGATTTCAATGACGGTTTTGTCAGAGGTGAAGACGAAACAGGGGAAGAAAATGTACAAGGTGCTGCTTTTAAAGAAATGTAACGATGACAAAAACATGATAATTTTGTTGAGTAAGTGAAGAGGGTGAGGTTTTTGAAAGTGTTATTTAACTGAGAGCTAACGGTGTTACATGGAGGGGATGTTAGTGTTTAGTTGAAAACTAGAGGGGTGGTTAGTATAATTTAAGAAGATCTCAGGGGTGGTGAGTGTAATTTACCCTAAAAACTATTAGGTGTTGTTGGTTCACCATAAAATACAATAGGCTTGCGCGGTCCTACGACATTCTTTTTTGAAGAAAAAAAAAAATTAAAGGGTTAAATTAACAAAATTAATAAGATTTATAGATGAAAGGGTTGAAATTAAAAAACTAATAGGATCTATGGTGGACCACTCTTAAGATTGGTTCACCGTAGACATTTGGGATTTATTTGACTAACAAAGACAAACCTAAGGGACCAAAACATGAGTTTTATTAATTATGAGACCAAAATGAAAACTGATAATTAATTAGAGGATCAAATGACCTATTAAGTCTTAAAAGTATTATAGGATTAAAGTTATGAATAAATATAAAAATTTGCATAAATTGAACAAAATTTGTTAGGGAGTTCCTATTAGGGTAGTGTTAACTTGTGCCCTTAGGGTACATGTTAAGAAACCCAAATGAAGAAACTTCCTCTAAATTTATAGGAGAGTCTAGTTAATTATGATGTATTTGTGTGTATGACTACGTTAATTGGAAAAAATATATCCCTGTTATTCAATTTTTTTTAAAACTCGGTATTAGGTCAAAAGACTACCTAATTTGAGGGGTTCAATCACACTGTCCACTTGCAGGGGTCCTATTATATCATACTATCATAAGAGAAAATATTACTATCATACTATGATGTTTTTATGTGTACTCCATTAAATCTCATGTCTTAGTACTTCACATTTATAATATGCAAATTAGCTTCGATTAAGTGTAGATTCAAATCAATATTTTTGACGTCTTCAACGTTACAATTACGAAGGCATGTGTATTCTAAACACTTTAATTTTGTTATATTTGTAGGTTTTGTAATAAGTGTAGACATTTTTCTGTTGTATGCTATTAACTTCAATGTTGTGAGTTTATTCACAAATCCAACCTATTCGGTTGTAGCAATTTTGAATTTTTGTTGTTCGATGAATTTTTATCAATTTCAATGAAAGAATGTCTTTTTAGTAAAAAAAAAAAAAACTATAATCTGCAATATATAATCATTACTGTCATCTCAATTAATAATGCTACTTCAGTACAATTATTTTAACAATAGTGTTCCATTTTTCCCCTAAAAAAAATATAATGTTCCAATTTTAAAAGCTATCCTAAACAATTCTTTTGCTCCATGTTTCTTATAAAAAAAAAAACTTTTGCCTCATGCTTTATTTTGAGATTTTTGCTAACTGCACTTCCTAGCTTGTAGTTTTTGACCAAGTGTTGCTATGTTTGATAAAAACACACCCAATCCACCCAATACAAAACACAATACACATTTCTTTCTTTCTTCCTTCTCAGATTTCCCTCACTTTCCTTTCATCTCCTCACTGCCCCACCTCTTTGTCTCATATTTCTTTCTATTTCCTGTTTTCCCCTCATTCTCATCTCAACACCTCCTTCATGTTGGTTGTTTCCAGTTTCCTTAGTCTAGTACCAACATCGACCACCGCCAAAAGGTAATTTCATTGAAACATTGATTTGTAGCTCTAGGTTTTGATACACTACTGTTGAAACATTGATATGTGATTTTAGGTTTTGGTACATTATTCTTGAAAAATTGTAGAATTTATGTGGCTTTAGGTTTTGAAACTTTGAATCAGGATATTGATATTGAAACATTGATCTTTTGGTTTTATGTGGCTCATGTAACACCCTAAACCCTTCAATAAGTTCAACATGCATAACAAGTTTTCTCAAACATCGCAGCGGAAATGATAATATCATCACATCGACATCTAATAAAACATCTCCAAGTATCCATGTCTCATAATCATACTACATCACCAAATATAAAATCTCAACTCAACAACCGAGTAATAAAACGACAAATAGTCATAAGACTCCAAATAGACAGACGCCCTAATCAGAGCCGACACACTAGACACCTGAAGAAAAAAAAAGCAAAAAAAAAAGACGAGGTAGCTCCAAGCTAACCTCCAACAACTCACCAAGCAAGCAAACTATTCATGCACGTCGTCTACCCATCTATACGAATAAGGTAGGCGGTCAACAAAATGATCACTGGGGGTTAGTTCACAATTCACAATTAAAGTATAATCAATTGAAAGTAAACGGCATAATTAATTTCAATGATTAAACAATACTTAATTAAATCATTTGCAGCACCTCGACATCATTAATAATCATCAAGAATATAAGCATAATAAAGTACAAGTACGCTTCCATGTTTCACATGTTCACCAAATTTCACCAAGTATATGAGTAACAAAGTTTCACCAATTCAACTTTTCATCAAGAATATAAACAAACATGACACTTTTAACCAATTATCAAATGTATGTTATGCACATAGACACGACTCTATATGCATGTGGTACCGGTCAACACTGAGGTCGTCACCTCAAGATACATCTGTATCATAATCGTCGTCATTTTGAATACAAAGTACTCAAATCATCTTCCTTGGATATAAATATCTTAATCGTCTTCATTGGATGTAAACATCCTAATCGTCTTCATTGGATATAACATTCTACTTGACACTTATGATGCATGAACATATGAATCGACCAATGCACATGTTCAACAACAAAATCGTCATCATTTTCATCTTCATTTTCATACATGCATTCATCAATATCGTCGTCATTTTGCATGTAATA
>Ga0315913_1010242_pt1 | contig 10851 bp, 8 predicted proteins | sample MpolsnodulesMG_FD_207736 | JGI IMG/M metagenome (GOLD analysis project Ga0315913, IMG submission 207736) | Medicago polymorpha root nodule microbial communities from Los Angeles, California, United States - small nodules | ecosystem: Host-associated > Plants > Roots > Nodule | place: USA... | reverse complement strand
CTGAAATATAATAACTTGCAATTGAAGTAAAATAATTCTAAAAAGGAAATAATATTAAATAAAACGAAATCAAATCTAAATAAAACGGACTCAAATAATATATTAAAAACACTAATTTATTGACTCAGGAGAACCTTACCAAACACTTCACACACGATCCAGGAGTAAAATAGAAGGCAAACAATCAAAGTAGAATCTCAACCAAAAGTGTTCAGCAATGTCTACTATCATGTGCATAACCCCAACAATACTCAATGTAGTTCTTCTTTATTTGAAGTAGGAGTAACATGGCATATTTCACTAATACTTCAAAGGCATAGTGATACCAATAGTATACTCCAAATAGCAAGAGAGCAACACAAGAAAAATTGCACACAACTATAAGAACAATGGTTATTAGTCTTCAAACCATGGCCTCTGAATAGGTTCAAACCAATAAGAACAATGAACCAATGCACCACATCATAATATCCTATGGCAACAGAAATCAATGAGACAACCTTTGAAATCTAACAAGATCAATTGGTGTTCCAAATGTCAATTCAATTCTTCTGTACCAATCCTCAATTAAACGATGCTTCAAAAGTACAATAAGCGACAATGCCAAATGCACTAGTAATGCAAATAAGTGGTTCAAAACCATGAGTATCACTACCAAAGACCAAAAAGTTCAATGATCGAAATTCTTATTTCCATCTATTTGAATTCAATGATCAATAAACAACATCACAAGACCATTATAATCCTTCTATTTTAGTAACAGTAGCAATATTCAGCAGAAATACCAAATGCAAATGTTCTCAAGAGTTTCTCAAACATCAGAACCAACAACAACAATCATAGCCACAAAAACCAGAATCAGAAACCAAATCAAACCAGAAGCAACGCGCACCGAATCAACTATCACAACAAGTTCTGACTAGCAGACCACAAGAATCGTAAATAGAAGTCGAAACACCTGATGAAGATGAAATCCAACGCAACTAGGATCTTCAACGTGTGCTGCACCAGCACAACACAAACGAATCTGAAGCAAAAAATAGCAAAGCACAAGTCGTCGATCTGTGCACCAAACTCCGAGCAAAATCGACGATTCTTCAAAACCTTCTGGTTGCAGAAGTAACTCAAATTTGTGATTGTGTCCAAATCAAGAATCAGATAGTGAAACAGAATCGTAACTAACTCGAATTGGAAAACAAAACAGAATTTGAAACCTAGAAATTGGGGAAAAAAGACGAAAACAAAATCAATTCGAATTGTGAACAGGATCGCTATTGAGAAGTGAAGCGGAGACGAAAGATTTCGAGCAAGAATCTCGAATCGAATGTGAAATTGAATCAGAAACTGAAAACATAAGGAAAAATGGAGCACGAAAATCACAAAAACCTAACAATTGGGGATAATTGATATGAGCAAGATCGAACAGAAACAGAGGTGTGGATTGATTAGAAAAATTACCGAATCGAAAAAGAAGGTGGATCCGAAAAGGAATCAACGAGAAAGGAGGAGAAAATGAAGGAAAATGAAGTGAGAAAGGGAAAATATGAAGAAGAACAGGAAAAGAGAACGAGAAAATTGAATTTTCTCAAGAAAATGCAGCGGAAAATTTCCTTCAAGATGGATACAAAATTTGCTCTGATACCATGTTAGGAAACATCGCATCCATGGATATAGAGAGAAAAGCTTGGAAAACATATTGTATTGATGATAGTTGAAATGATATAAGAATGAAAAAGATAGGTACAAATGAGTCAACCATGTGACTTATATAATAACTAAACTAATGTCCTAACTAACTATATCATTATTCTTAATATGGTTGGCTGGAAGAAAGAAAGAAAAAAAAAGTTGAAGAAGAGTATTATAGTTTGTACGGTCCTGATGTCTTTGTGATTATTTTTCTCTGGATAAGTAGCATTTCCCATTTGAATACTAACTAGTAACTTCCTACAAGACAACACCTGGCGCGCTTTCATTAAAAGATTAAGTTCAAATGCTTCAAAAAAAAAATCTTCGTAAGTTTCTTGTTCTTGGGAGAAAGTAGTTTGGTAATCAAGAATTTTATTGTGACTTAAATAAATCCAATACACCTAGACAATCCAACGTTAATTGAAACTTAATAACACTTGAGTTAAACTATTTCATTACTAATCTATATCTAGAACTAGAACAACAACTATGTTCACATATGAACACCTCATCCATTTATTTTACACTTTTGAAAGGCTTTACGCTTCCGCCTTTTCTTTGTTTTGTTCATCAAGAGGGAGTGAATATGCGTCATATCCGAGTTGTAAAATGGATGGGTAAAGTGTTCATCAAACATCACCATATTGTTTTGTTAATTAATATCCATCCATTTTATTTTACACTTCATATGGGATCCACATTCAAACCCTCCAAAAATAAAACAAGATGTGTCCATGAGACATTGCTCTAGTTTTAATCAATAATATTTGACCCTCTTTTTTTTAAAAAAACAAGTCAAATTGATTTTGGTTACATTTCTATCCTCATTGAATCGCATGACTGTCTTAGGTAACTAACTTTATATTCTCTTATTCTTTTTTCTTTCATTATTGCTATTAATTAACAAAATTCGCTATCTTTTTTTTTATCATATAATCTAGTATTTAAAAATCAATCTCATAAAGATAAATAGTCTCACAAAACATTATGGCATGTTCCTAACAACTGAATTAACATCACAAAAACTCAAAAAGACACGTTGTATATTTCTCCTAAAAAGACACATTGTATTATTTTCCAATACATTTATTATTTGGAAAATGTTTTTGTATACACTGCCTTCACTAGAAATGAGATGTATATAATACACTTTTAAGATAAAGGAGAATAAAAAAAATGTAATAGATTGATTATGTGATGGAAATAGAATGATAAAAATAAGATAGAGTATTAAATGAATATGAAAAAGTGGTGGTGTTCAAAATTCAATTCAAATATCATGCTCCTTATTCTTATGGATTGAAATTTAGGAAGGCCTGCATCGTTATTTAAAACTTATATAATCCATTGAATTCAAGTCTTGCATGCGGGAAGAGGAGAACCACACAAGCACTTGTTATGCTCATAACTAGTCTCATAAAACCGTACCAAGCTACCACCTTGTGGAATTTGACCACACAATTTATTGTAGCCTACATAGAAAAAATTCAGCAACCTCAGCTCCGTTAGTCCCTCCGGTAGTGTACCATAGATTTTATTGTTCCTCAAATCCAACTTACCCAAATTCTTCGGCAACTCAACTTTCCCAAAATCAAAAGCAAACGAATTCATCGCCAACACTATATCAGAAGTCTGTTTCGTCGAGCCAAAGAACATTGAAGCATCACCCTTCAACATGTTCCGTGACAAGTCCACAATCTGCAAGTTCAGCTTCGCCAGAGACGCTGGAATCTTCCCGGAGAGACGGTTTCGCGAAAGATCCAACCCTACAAAAGATTTCGGGAATGAGCCGTATGACTTTGGTATTGCTCCGGTTAGCTGGTTTCTATAGAAGAAGATTCCAGCGAGGTTAGGGAGAGTTGAGAGTGATGCGGGGAGGGGACCAGTGAGTTTGTTGTCGCTGATGTCTATGCTTACTAGGGTTTTGATCTCTGAGAGAGTGTTAGGTATCTCGCCGGAGATGTTGGTTTGGATTATGGAGATGGAATTGAGTTTGGTGAGGTTGGATATGGAGGGAGGGATAGTTCCGACGAGGTTGGGTGTGTTCATGAGAGTGAGGTATAAGAGGAAAGGGAGGTTGAATATGGAGGGTGGAATTTGAACAGGGTGAGGGAGGTCGAGGTCCTGTAGATCAAGGTTGCTGACACGGTAGGTTTGTTTGTCGCAAAAAACACCATACCATGTTCCGTTGCAGCAGTCGGTAGTTGAATCCCATGAAGAGAGTTTGGTTGGGTTGCCAAATTGTTTTTTTATTTGAAAGAGGGCTTTTTTGTCATGTGGATTGCATTTTCCTGATAGTGAAGGAATGAAGAGATATGTGGTTATGATTAGGAGAAGTAATATGCATGATGGGAAGTTCATGGTTGATGATATTATGTCAATGTGTTTCAATAGCTTGTTTCTGGGACGGGATATTTATAGGCTTGTATATGTTTTGGTAGCTTTGAGGATAAGAGTTTGCGTTACTGAATATCTTCTGTGACAGCTAGTCTATGTTATTGTCAAATATTTCATGCTTACAGTCAACTCACACGTTAATATGGTACAACGTTAATGCCACTGTCAACATAGTAGTTAATGGCTAGATGTAGCTATGCTTGTTGGACTCAATGGAACCACACAAAGTATCTCTCAGGAAATCAGGTTTGTTCTATTTATTTACAGATTACAGTTAATTTATTGTCAATTTATAAATGAAATAGACAAAAGTGGAAGATTTATGAGATTCAATAGTAGGAACCATGCTTGCTTCTTATACATTTGATAGCTATTACTAGAAAGAAGGAAAAGTTCCTGGGAGTTGTGACTTCAAATTTGCCACTTGCTATGATCCCTACCACAGAATGCTTACTATAACTCCTTCCTTGAATTTACAGTTTTCAATTTCATATTACTAAAAGGTGGAAGCTTGTGATGCTTAATTGAAATGTGGTGTTGCTAATTTATACATTTGGGAAATTTGGGATTTCAATGTTGCAGCGCATAATTGACTGGATTCCTAAAAGGCAAGACCAATATTGTCGCTTCTTGTTTGTTATCTATTATGTGATGCAAATCCTTGTTATTTTGCCTAATTAACTTACTTTATGGTCATAGAGCATACTTAACTCTTTTAAGAGTAATAAAATTAGGCTTGCGGAGTCCACAAATCATAGCTCAACCGACAAAAATCACGAATTTATTAGACCAAACATTGTGATCGGGGTTCGAACCCCTAACTCCTCCACTTATGTATGTCTTAGTTTGCTTTCAGTTTGCTTGTATCTACTTTTGTGCGATAAGGAAAATACCTACACTTATGACATTTTTCGTTATCTTGTTTGGAGTTATAATTTGAGTCACCTTGCAATCATAGATAATAATAAGAGCATATACCTCGCAACCATAGATATCAAGAGCATATACATTCAAGACACCCTATTGAAAGGTATAAATAGACCCCATTTAATTTATGGTTAATATATGTTTACCCCCTGTAAAAAAAACTTGTTTAGATTCCAACCCTGTAATTTGAAGATTTTTTTATTTTGGACCTTCACAGCATCAAATTACAATATTTAAGGTACTTTCGTCCCTTGTAATTTGAGAGAATTTCGGTTTATCCCCTTGCCATATCATCAATATTTCAGTTTACCCCCCTTCTATATCATCGATTTTGTACTGTCAAAGTTCATGAAGGTCCAAAACCAAAAATATTCAAATTACAGGGTTGGAATCTAAACAATTTTTTTTACAGGGGGTAAACCGAAAATCGCTAATATTACAGGGGTTATTAATTTATATTTATTTGCCCTTCCTAATTATATTATGAGGGTTTTATTTAAGCATTGTTACCCGCAACTGTTTTTGGGTGACATTTTTCATATCACTCTAATTGTGATGGTGACAACTAGAGCACCCATGAAAAATAGTGGGTAATTTACCTCAACCAATGAGCATTCACTTTTTCAAGGGATATTCATGAACTATCTTGACCCCACCAATAAATTGCACATTTTCATTGGTTGGTGGGTAAATTACTTGTTAGTTGTTAATCATGGTGGCTCCTATTCAACAATGATGGAAAACAAGACTAATGATGTTTGGTTTGCCAATGGAGACAACCCACTTGTTTTATGTTATAAATCCATTAAAATCATCTATGAAAAATCCTAATTGTAAAAAAGCTTTTAATAAAATGTCTTCTAAAATTCCATAAAGTCAATAAATCCCACAAAGTCTTTTACTAAAATCTCTAAGATTTTTTCTTTTTGTCAAAATAGTCTTTCAAAATATCAATTCCATAATTCCTCTAATTCTTTAATATGGCAGGCATTTTCCATGACTTTCCTTCATCAGCAAGTAACAAGTCCAAATTGGATGTCTTCTTCTTTGGGGTCATGGAATCTACATATGAGAAAGGATGCAAAAATGTTTCAGTAATTCACATATTTAATTTTAAAAGATAAAAAGAACAGCAACACTCACAAAAATAGCTCTTCATACGAGATGGATTACCCCGACAACTCATGATATCTCTAGAACTCAATATCAAAGGAGTAGAAAAACTCAATAACAAGCTGAGTTATTATATGCAGCAACTCTAGCTAGCACACTTGATCCTTTTTAGATTTGGGTTCATAGGACACACGAGACCTTAAGAAAGGAATTATTAAAGGAAGAAGAAACATTGGATTCATACAAACTGAACAAGGAACCATTTGGATGACCACTCAGAGAACACAAAGTGACTAAACTTCTGACCTTCAACTGATAGAAACTAAAGAAAATTGTTGTTGTGCAAGGCATTTTACAACGTGCGCAAAGAAACTCAAAACACTTAACAAATAACCAATTAATTTGTTGCGATGAAGTTGAGTAGGAGGAAAACTTAGCCAACAAAGCACCTCACACTCAAATTTAATGAGGGTTAGGCAGATCATGACTTTTCAAACAAGCATTTATACAACTATGTGAATTTCAAGACATTGTTTCCCCTTTACCAAAACAGAAGTGATAAACACTGGTACATGGAAGAAAATCGAAGTCTTCGACCCATAAAGATCCCGTATGATAGGAAGAGCGACAATAAAGATTTCATCGAATTAATGTAATATACAAATAATTAGCTTTCATGATATTATCATCTACCCACGAATAACCACTTAAATCCTTTTCTAAAAGTTTTTGGTTCGGTCTGAATAATTCGACACAGGGACCAGACCCTAAGTCGTAAATGTCTATCAATGAAGAGTATGAAACGTCGGTCCAATTTTCAGAGAACATGGCTTCAAACAAAGCATGGGTAGGAGTCCACCTAAGAGCATATTGTTTTTTACTTCAGACATCGATAAAGTTGGGAAGGAAAACAAAAATGTACCAGGAATAACTGAAACGGATGAAATAGGCAAATAGTTAAGGAATCGAAATCACAAAACTTTTAAAGATCAGAGGAAGCAATTTCGAAAGGGTCAAAGTGTCTTTTGCAGGCACACCCTCGCGGCTTTAAGAATGAGCATATACAACTAGTCGCAGTTAGTTATATCCACAACATAGATTATCCCCAACCAAGTAAATTTTCTATATATTTAAAAGTCGATAATCGAACTTCGGACCACTTGCTTTAGATGTTATAGTCTTTTACTACTTGAATAACCACTTGTTTGTGCGCAATTGTTGTCTAATAAAATGCCTTTATTCTTTCATTATCACTTCTACATTCAACAATATCTTCTGAGTCTCTTTCTTGGATCCAAAAAACACTGAAGCATCACCCTCCAACATGTTTAGTGACAAGTCCACAAATTTAAGGTTCAGTTTTGCCAGAGACGCAGGAATCTTTCCGGAGAGGTGGTTTCGCGAGAGAGACAATATTGTAAAGGATTTGGGAAAATAACCGAAGGACTCAGGTATTGTACCGGTGAGTTGGTTGCCATCGAAAGAGATTGCAATAAGTTCAGGGAGAGAAGAGAGTGTGGGTGGGAGGGGACCGGTTAGTTTATTGTCGGTCAACTCGATGGTTAAGAGGGTTTTGATCTGTGAGAGAGTGTTTAGTATCTCGCCAGAGATACTGGTACGGCTGAGGTAGATGAACTCAAGTTTGGTGAGTTTGGAGATGGACGAAGGGATAGTACCGACTAGGTTGGGAATGTTAGTGAGAGAGAGAAATTTTAGGAAAGGGAGGTTAGTGAATATGGAGGGTGGAATTGGAACAGATTTGGGGAGGTTGAGGTCGTAGAGACTAAGGTTGTTGACACGGTATGTTTGTGTGTCTGAGTCGCATAAGACACCTTTCCATTTATTGTTGCAGCAGTCAGTGGTTTGGTTCCATGAAGAGAGTTTGGTTGGGTTGCCAAGTTCTTTTTGGATTTGGAGGAGGGCTCTTTTATCATTTGGGTTACATTTTTCTGAGAATGAAGGTATGATGAAGTGTTGTGTGGTTAGGACCAGGAGGAGAAGTAGTATGCATGAAGGGAAATGCTGCATGGTTGATATCATCTTCTTCAATTCTTTTTGTTTTCTGCTGGGATTCACTAGTATATGTTATATATATATATATATAGGCAATTTAAATGGTTTGCTGACCATAGATATAATGCTTAAAAAATTAGGGGTTGAGATTTAGGCTATTAATATAGTAATTACACATAATTGAGCATATAAAAGTTAATTGGTGGAACTTCAGTGTAAAGAAAGAGTTTGTGGAAGGTAGAGAGTTATTACATTGTTCTATTTGTAGTAATGTCTTACATGTTACTTTCGGGAAGGTAATTAAAGAGTTGCTACATGTCAAAAAGTGGGACATATAAAAGTTACTAGTTTCCTCCCAAAAAAAAATTACTGCTACTTTTTTACTTTTCTTTTTTTGAGGAGCATGCTGTTTGTTCTACTATAAATGATAATTTCCATGCTGTTTGTTCTGTTATAAACGATAATTTCCTCATGCCATGTCTTTTGTATTAATTACCAGCATATGAAGATAAGATAATTGAGGAAATTACAGAAAAAACATTTGTTATGCTGAGATGTGAAAGAGGAGATTCCTATATTGAGTACGAGAAGTTGTGCGTAAAATAGTTGGTTGAATACAATGTGCATGTCCGCTTCGATTGAGAGGTTGTTTGTTGAGTGTTAGTGATTTCGAGCCTTAAAGTTTGGGACGGAGAACACATGAGATGGCTGAAGCCTTTCAAGGTCATAAATTTGCTGGATGTCTAAGACCGAAAGAGAATAGGCTCTTTCGCGAGTTGATCAGAACAAAATAGGCTTCATTCGTTTGGACGAAATTCATGCTCATTGGAAGAGGGTGAGGTCCGAGAGATATATCTCTTCTAACATAATGAGATTTGCTTTCAGTTTGCCAACATCTACTTTTTTGCTGACATGGAAAATACCTACACTTATGACAGATTTCATTATCTTTGTTTGGAATTATTATTTGAGTCAGCTTGCAACATAGTATATTGATACTCAATAATTGGAACTATAATTTGAGTCGGCTTGCAACTTAGTTTCGTATAACAGCTATGCTGTATATCGCGACGGATTTTAACACGAAATTTTCCCGAATGCGGTTTATGCATGTATTTCTTTCTTCTATGTTACTTTTTTTGATCAATTTTCCTCTATATAGCTGCTACTATTAAATAGAGACAATAAGAAGAAAGAAAAACACACATGCATAGTTGACATACTTATTTGGTAAGTGGCTTCACAAGTATTGAGTAGTCAAAAGAACACATATGCATATATGACAACCGGCATGAAAATAACATAAAGTTCAGTTAATACACAAAAGAATTTAAATTAACAAAACAATGAAAGTCGGTGATTGCAGTACAAGTTTACAGGTCCTCTCAAAAAAAGTTTATTACACTTGTGAACTATTCGTGGTAGATTTTGTTGCGATATTTAGCATTTCTCTTCGCATAATTAATCAATCTATAGTAACATTTAAAACTAAAGTACACGTAAAAACCGGTGTTGTCTCTGGTGAGAGACTTTAAAGGTCTCCTACCATGGGAGACCCCCTTCTCTTTTTTTTTTTGTTGCAAATCAATTAGAGACCATTGGATATACATAAAAGACATTGAATGGTTGTGATGTATAGAGAATATGGCCCACTAAAGTTAATATTTAAACATAAATCTCAATTTTAAAAAATGAAATGAAAATTGAAATTAAACTTAAGAAATAATGTTTTGGAAATTGTCACAATTTTTTGAAAACCCAGCAACAGTTTTGAAACGTTATATTTTGTTTTTTATTTTTTTGGTTACAATTGTTAAAACATTATAATGAAGTTTGATAACATTTAACGTTATATATGCTTACTTGTTTTAATTATATTTTATTTTGATGCAACGTTCGGTTAAACATTATATTTTGATACATTCTAGAAACACATGTTTAATTTTTTTTCTTAATAAAACATATGTTTAATTGTTTTTGGAATTGTAAAATTAAACATTTTTTTGAATGCATTAAAATTTTATTTTATTTTGAAAATATATGTTTAATTGTTTTTTTTTTGGAATGTATGAAAATAAAATAATTTTAGATATAACGTTATATTCAGTTTAATAATTTTAGTTTTTTATATTCCAAAAACACTTTTTACTAAGTTTAATTCCAATTTCCATTTCATTTATTAAAAATTGAGATTTATGTTTGAATATCAACTTTAGTGGGTCATATTCCCAATACATCACAACCATTCAATGTTTTTCATATATATTCAATGGTCTCTAATTGTTTTGCAACAAAAAAAAAAAGGTCTTCCACAGTAGGAGACCCATACAGGTCTCTCACCAAAGACAACACCGTAAAAACCAAATGACATGTATTTGACTATGAGATTTTGATATCAATGTAATAATGTATCATTTTTCTATTTTTTAAAGAGAATTTAATTCATATGATAATGTAAAAAAAATTATCCTTTCTATTTATCAAACTAGCCCCACCCAACGGTAAGAGGTATATTACTCATGGACTTTTGACTTTTGAGAACAATTTAACGAGAATTTGCATTCCGTAAAAGTTGAATCAACAATGAGATGAGTATCATGATACATGAACTCCCTTTACCAATTCAGTCAATCAATCATAAAATAATTATTGAAAATAATTTGACCATACTTATTTCCGGTCACACATATTGGTAAAACTTAATTACATTGT
>Ga0315913_1010240_pt1 | contig 10853 bp, 2 predicted proteins | sample MpolsnodulesMG_FD_207736 | JGI IMG/M metagenome (GOLD analysis project Ga0315913, IMG submission 207736) | Medicago polymorpha root nodule microbial communities from Los Angeles, California, United States - small nodules | ecosystem: Host-associated > Plants > Roots > Nodule | place: USA... | reverse complement strand
GAAAATTGATTTGAAAACACTTGCTCTTTTGGTGTTGTTCAAATAATGGATTGAAACAATAATTACAAGGATTAATTTTGGCAATGCATTTGGACATGTTTCAAGTTCTGAGTTTGATTTTTTTTTTTTGTGTAATTTGTATGAATAATAATACGGGTTTCATTCTTCTTCTGAAATTTATTTTATGACTTTTTTTTAAATTATTATGTTTGATTTTTGTTTTACTTCAAAGGCCTACGAACATAGTAATTCTTATCGCCTCTGGGTTCTTGATTGGGACTCAAAAAAATCACAATTATAAACAACACATGGAGAGAGAAGGGGGAGCAAGATTATGTGCACGAAAGTTTAGATATTCCCATTTTTAATTTTAGCAAATCTAAACCATAGGTTAAATCTAATGGTATTTTTTTTGTGGTCCACCAGTGAGGGACTTAATTAGACCCTCACCCTAGAATTCACCTTTAATTTTAGTCATGGTAGTTTTTAGTTTTTTTTGGAGGAGTTTTTTGTTATTATAGAATTATTTTATTATAATAATAAGGCAGAGACTAAAATCATGCTTATGAATTGTTTTCATAAGGTATTTGCCTTAGAAAAAATCTTAAGGTTTGGATAGTAAATTTTTGAAGGGGTAAGATATTGATAATTGATTGTGTCGTTATCACAATTCATAAGCAGTTTTTCATTTAGAAGAATTTATGTTTCTTTTACAATACCATTGCAATTTGCAATATTGGCATAAGGTGTTGATTCCTTGTTTATTTTTTTGGGTTACAAAAGGGATAAAAAGAGAAAACAGAAAAACAAACACAAGAGGGCATAAACAAAAACTAGCCGCGAGGGAAGAAAGTTCCCCAAGCATCATCCCTTAGGAGAGGTAGCAGTCCGTCGGGAGGGGTGGCATGGTTAGACAAAGCCGAGTCCATGTAAGCTCCCAACTTAGCAAGAAAGTCAGCGCATCGATTACCCTCACGAAAAGTATGCAAGATAGAAGTGTTTCCTAGCCGAACCAAATCCTTAATGTCTTGAATTAGAGTAGCATAAACATGATATTTCATGGCAGGCCCATTGATGAGGCGGACACAATGGCAGGAGTCAGAATAGCACACAAAATCAACTATGTTCAAGTTTCTAACCATCTGCAAATTTGTAAGAATGACATATAATTCAGCAAGAAGAATGTCATCTGAATGAGCAATATGACCTGAAAAACTAGAGATGAAGAAACCAACATTGTTCCTAATAAGGCCCCCTGAAACCGGCCCGTTGATTCCTTGTTTATATGATTGATGTTTTTTTTAAGAAAAATATCCAAAAGAAAAATTGGTAGATATTTAGTTATTTAACCATTTGATTCGGAGTTTGATCGAGCAATTGCACACATGTCATACAATTGGTTTACCAAAACAGAAATATATTTGTGAAGATTAAGTTTTGGTCAGCTATACATAACTTTCTTTCTAGGTCAGCTTTACTCACATGATTTTTCTTTACTACTAACAAATCATGCAAAAGTTAGATAAGTCAATAGAGGATATAACACAGTAAAAATAGGACTATATAATTGCATGAGAAGATAGAATACACAATTCAAAGCAACTATTACACTGAAAATGAGCCATTACACATTTACATAGTTTTGTTCATGTACAAGAATTATAATTCCTTATCAGTGTTCACTTCAACCTTTTGCCTAATAACAAATAGAAACAGCAAAGAGACACATAACAAGAGCAACTTTCATGGGCCGTATTTGCAAGTTTTCCAAAGCCCATCAATAGTTAGTTTCAGCCCATAAATACCATCACAAATCTCAGAGAATTGCTCTTCGCTCATTTCTGTCATATGTGAGTTAACCCACGCTAGAAAATACACCTATGTAAGTTAACTCACGCTGCAAATACACCTGCGTGAATTAACTCACGCTCGGCTATTTGACGGGAATGAGTAAAAACAGATGGGAGAAGAGCAATTACCCAAATCTTAAGTCCAACTAAATGCAATTGGACTCCCAACCTTATGCTTCCCATCATTCCATTCCAAATAACCAAAACTCTTAGTTCCAGAAGGCATTGAGCCACAAATGAACCTCACTTTATAACCCTTCTTCTCATACACCTCCCTAAAACTAATAGTCTCTGGTTCCACCACAACCTTCACCGACGAAGAATCCACCGATGACAACACCACCGTAGCATTATAAGTTCCTGGAGTTCCCACGTTCGTAAGAACCCTATTGTATTCAACAATTATCGGTTTATCTGAACCACCACCAATTCCAGAAGCAGTTTCCAATGCAACAGCAAAAGAAGGATAGTTAAAATCTTCAACCCTGTATTTCTTCCTTGCATCACAAGTAAACTCTCTCCTCGCAGCAAGTTTGATCTGATACGAAGTGTAGTTTAAGGCACAAAAAAATCCAAGATAGTCATCGACGTTGATATCATAAACAAGACCAGGATCAAGGGCAGATACAGGATCCACGTGACCAGATCCAAAATCAAAGGGAGTAGCTGGTTTCCCGGTTGCAACATCTACAATTGTTTGTCCGTTTTTGTACGAGGTGTATGCTGTGGTCATTAGTGCTGATCGTATAGCAGCAGGGCTCCACTCGGGGTAAGCACCTTTAACTATAGCAGCTAAACCACTCGCGTGAGGACATGACATGGAAGTTCCTGATATAATGTTGAAATTTACGTGTCTCTTATCAAGAGCTAAGCCAGTTGGACCAACTGCACCAGTCCAACCGGCTAAAATGTTTACACCTGGAGCTATTAAATCCGGTTTGAGAATCTTTGGTGTTAAACTATTTGGCCCTCTTGAACTGAATGCTGCTACCACTGGTGAAGGTTGAACCTGTAAGTGTGTGCCCCCAAAAACAAGTTTAGCTCTTGGATTTTTCGTAGTAAAAACATAGTCTTTTAAAACAGTGCTTGATTTTTGACCCAATGCTGCTGCTGGTAGAAGATGAGAATCAGCAATTAACTCTTCACCATATTGTTCATTGTTTACCAAAATCATTCCAATTCCACCAGCTTTTTTTACAACAAGACCCTTTTCAACTCTTGAGTTTCCACCTCTTTCACATATCACAATTTTACCTAAAACTTTTGAGCTTGTTAAAGAATCAGGTATACAAAGATACCCAACTGAGGAATCACTAACATTACCTGCATAAACAAGTGGTAGCAAAGAATCAGTTAAAGGCTTTCCACTGTAAAGTGATGCACCAGTGTAAGTTTTTCCATTTCCAAGTGTTATATAACTAGGAAAATCGCGGTCAATTGTTCCGGCGCCAACGGTTGTTATCCATGGTGCTACATTTGACAAGCTTTCAGCACTTGGTCCACCATTTCCTGCTGAAGATGAAACGAGAATTCCATGAGACATTGCTGTGAAAGCACCAATTGCAATGATATCTCTGTAGTAATCCATTATGCTACCACCGATGGACATCGATAAGATATTAACACCATCTTCTATAGCTTTATCCATTCCAGCAGCTATGTCTGAAGTGAAACAACCACTAAGCCAGCATACCTTGTAAGCCGCAACACGCGCTTCTGTAGCCATGCCTCTTGCTGTACCAGAAGCTAAACCAAATAAGCTAGCTTCTGCTACAACAGAACCTGCTGCTGTTGTTAGCGTGTGACTTCCATGTCCATCATCATCTCTTGCTGATCTTGATTCTGTTGTTACATCAATAGGACCAAGTGCTGCTTCATACCCTTTTGAGAAAAACCTTGCACCTATGAGTTTTTTGTTGCAGTGTGATGAATTCATGTTGTTACCAGTTTCACATACACCTTTCCAATTACTTGGTATTGGACCTAGTCCTGTGTCATCTAAGCTTTTTAGCTCTGGCCATATACCAGTGTCAAGAATACCAATAATTACTTGACTTTGTTGTCTAGAGTGAGGTAAAAGAGTGTTTGTTTTTGGCAAACCAAGGAACTGTGGTGTTCTTGTTGTGTGAAGTTGGTATCGGAGTTCAGGTATAACATCGAGAATTCCCGGCTGTTTTGAAAGTGTTTCAGCTTCTTGGTTAGTTAGTCTTGTGGAGTATCCATGAGCTATGTGTTTGTATGTGTATAAAATCTCTGCTGTTTCTGATACTGATTTTAGCGATGTGTCGAACCAGTTAAGATGATCAGTGAATGTTTCTGGCATGGTGGATTTGTCCATGTGAATTATGTAAGTGTTTTTGGTTTGTGATGTTTTGGTTTGTGCTGTGGTGTATCTACTGCAGAATATTAGCAGCAGAACAATTTGAAGAGACTTGAGAATCTTCATCTTTAGGTTGTCACCAAAGTTCTGTGAATGAAATGGTTATTGAGACAATGTATGAGTCTATGGCTTTTTTTTGGTTTTGATTCTGGGATATGAGAATGTATGTGTTGTGTGGTATTTATTGATGATTTGGAACCTGTGGATTGGAACTGTTGAGTGAGTGTGTATGATTGATGAAGATTCTTTTAGCAGCAAAAATTATAGTAACAGTGATTATTTTAAGAAAAGACAATTTTGTTTTGTTTTATCCTCCCAATTTTAGGAGAAAGATATCTTAATAGTTCAGAGTTCCAACTCAATTTCTTCTAAACAATTCATCAGTAATTAGAGTTCATTAACGACTTAATTTCAGCGTATAGAAATGTAATAAATTATAAAAAGTAAGGATTTTTTAATTTTGCTGAAGTGGAGCAATTATATGTGGTCAATGTCTGGGAGGGACAACCAGTAAAGTAGTGTTGCTACTTTCTTTGCCTTCTTTTTCAAAAAAATTGATGTTTAATGATAAACACTATACATGCGGCTGCAAATAATTCTAGGTAGGATATCATTGTAGTACTTGTTTCTACTTTTTATAATAAAGAAAAAAATAATTTCATTTTAAATTATTTGTCATGTAGTTCTTAATATCCTGCCAGCAGAATTAAAGTGACTGATTTCATATTTTGGACCTATTGTTAAGAAGAAATTTTATCAGTAACTTGCAGAATTTAGCTAAACTAAGCCAATGAGACAGAATGCATTTTTCAGGTGCCATGGTATTGCTACAAAAATACAGGGATATTTAGGACAATGTATAAACAAAATTTATCTGTATTTTAAAGTGATTGACCCTTTATTTTTTTTGATTCAGTTACCATCTTCACTTGGTCTTATATAAATAGTAATGTAGAATGACTAGATAGCCATTGTACATCAAAAATCTCATCCATATATTATTCTTTTGAATTAAGAATCATTTGGATAATGAAAATTTAGTGATACACTGCACTCAATCAAAGAGAAAAAAAAAGAGTGATTCTTTTGCTTTTTGAGAACTATGGTTATGTTGGGCGTGTGAAATGATGACTATATGACTCTTTCAATTATTTAACTAGGTAAAGGAGAAACAACAAGGACAAGCTAAGACAAATACTGTTTATATATGCATTTTGTACCTACAATTCACTCATTTTGCTCTCAAAAGAAGTCTTCAAGAAAAAGCTCAATATTCCTTTTTTTTTTTACAAAAGAAAAAGCTCATTCCTGGAAATTTTTAAATAGATATAATATAAGCAAGATAAGGTCATCCAACAACACAACAGAGACATTATCAATCTGCATAGGTTTTTTATTAAAAGAAACACTTGTTGAAAAGGTTTTATATAATTATATAAGTAAAATAGTTGGGATTTCTTGCGCTATAGTGATATCTTTATGTGTCTTATTTTCCTTAAAAAAAATTGTGATCACAATCGTAGTTGCAATTAAATCGTGTCAATATTGATATTTTGAAAATTTTATATTGTGGTTAGAAGTTTGATTCATAGACGAGTATAGAAAAATATATGATGAAAGAGGTCGATTCTTCTTAATAAAGATCTATTTACATTGTAATATGATTATCTTTGGCCGTCTCAACTGTAATTGCGAATAAATATTACAATTTAAAACCATCCTCATTGGATTGAATATATTGCAAAATTCTCTTTGTCCAAAAATTGAAAAATAATCAAGTTTTCATATTGTGTCATCCTGTATATCCGTCAAGAACTGTGCAGGATTGTAAATTTGTAACCTATAAACTGTATGTAAAGGCAGTGGTTAAATCAGAGTTGCTAAGACACTGTTCATAATAGTCATTAGTAGTTAAAAGTTAACAAGAAGAAGATGAATTTCTGAATAGACAAGAAATAAAATGGTCCAATAATTGAGATTTGAGACGTTTGAGTGATAGCTTCTCCAACTAGTAGTAAACTTGTTTGCTATGCCATTATTTCTGTCAAATAGCTGGAAGAATGGACCTACCATTTCTTAATGCTAACCACTATAAGTTAACCAACTTGCTTTATGTACTAAATACTTAATTAATAATGTTATAGCTTGCAGTCAAGTCTGAAAACAAATGAACAATGTCATGGTTTGAAACAAGAACTACTACAATTATTGGAAAGCAAAACAATTTACGTAATGCGCCATTCTGCTTTCATTTAAACACGTCTCATCCAAATAAAGATACCATTGCGTCCGCAAACTTTAGGTTGGTGTTGGTCCAATCGTTAAAGATTGAACTCAGATTCCATAAAGATTATGAATTTGAATCTTGTTGTAATGTGAAGAATTTGTTGGTGAATAATATATAATTATCTTTTATTTGTGCGGTGAAGATCAAAGAAATTTGGCGGTGGTTCTCCTGTAAGGGTGGTTGTTGTTGCGGTGGTTCACGATGTTTCGGCGTGGAGAAAAGTAATTTCGGCACGAAGGAGAATGGTTGGGTGAATGAGAATATATCTTGTGTGGCGCTCACACTTATATAGTCGAAGAGGTCAATAACTACATCTCGGTTTCGCGGCGTGAATCCTGAAAGCCTTAGAGATGATTTTGACGGTTGGGATTGATCCTAGCGCGCTCATATGCAGCGATACGCATAAGGCTTCTCGTGCACCTTCACGATGCTTGTCTTTGAGGAATATGAGCTTTAGCTTTACTTTATAGCAGACTGAAACAATTTCTTTAAGCGCTTTTTTAGTCTTGAAACTTTTTCCATCCTACGTAGGTGTTTGGATGAGCATAGAAAGAAGAAAAAAAACGTGAAAACATGCTTCGGGCAAGACGTCGTCAATCCAAACTGCCGCTTAGTGAGTCACCATGACCCAATTTCTCTAAACTTTTTCTTAACAATTACTACATCCATCCCTAATTATAGGACCATTTTACCAAAATCACGGAAATTAAGAAAGTTGATAATAGTATTAAATTTGGTTATAATTACTATTGTTTTTACAATTCTATCCTTAAGAGAGAGATAGTTTATGTTTTCAACATAATATTTATTGTTGATTGAAGAAAAAGATGTAAAATAAATAGGGGTATGGTGGTAAAGAAATAATTAATGTAATTGAAAAAGCAAAGGGGTCTTATAAAAAGAGACAAAAAATACTTTCAAAAGGGTCTTATAATTAGGGACGGAGGTAGTAGATCTTTTTTACAAGATATAATAAAATTATTGGGTTGGTTTAACTTTGACCATGTGAGAATTTTATTGATGAATAATATGTTAATAATACTCTAAGCGCAACTATCCAGACCTTGAGACTTTCTCTAGCTCGGGTTAATCCCCATGACCCAATTCACATAAAAATATTATACTCCCTCCGTCCCAAATTGTATGACGTTTTGGGCATTTCACCCAAATTAAGAAATGTAATTAATATTGTGTGGAAATAGATATTATGAGTTGTTTTACAAAATTGTTCTTAATAAATGATATGTGAAAGAATTGAAAGAAGAAAGAGTAATAAATAGTTAATGATACAATAGGAAAAATAACATTAATGTTTCATTGGTATTGTTAAGTGACATACAATTTGAGACAATTTTTTTTTAAAGTGACATACAATTTGGGACGGAGGGAATATATAAAAAGACCAGTGGGTCCCCCATTATTGGAATAAACAATAACAGTTGGGTCCTCTTTACAAAATAAGATACAATCAAAGTTTATGCACTTTAATCATTAAGGTTAGAGCACTTGTACATAGACCACTTTATGTGATATATACACTTTGACATCTACACACTATTGTGACATGTGGTAAAAATAGTGAAACTCATCTTAAAAGAGATGATGTTATGATGTGAAATGATTAAAATACCCTTGTCACATGAGGGTGTACATGAATGGTACATAAAAAAGGATGTCTTATGCTTAAGGTTAACAACAAATTCTCTGTAAAGTAAGATTCAGTCAATTATTTACCATCCATGGATTTATTGGGAGGTCAGCATCGTTCTGGAAGCAAACACTAATGAGTGAGATAATAGTGGGAACGTTTGGACCGTTTTCCCCACATTATTTTCTCAACTAGTATGATATCTCTTCGTAGAGGGGCCAATAGCTGTAGGATACGTTTCAATCGTAAATATCAGTGAGTTATTATCACAAAAAATGAAAGAATCGCCAAATAAAAAGGAAAGGAAAAAGAACTAGTTAATACTTGTAGTAAAGAACACTGATTCCTGCATGCTAATGGAATGAAGAATTTGTTTTGACTAGAGTTGACACCAAAGCAATCGTGTTAGACCTCAAAAAAATATATAAAAAAAACATTACTTGATACAAAAATACCTCATTTTATCTAAATTTTATTTGATAATGACCTAATATTCTAACAATTTTCCCCAAATACTATTATGAACTTCATCCTAAAATTCGCTTTAGGCATACACATAACACATCCATCAAGAAAAATGGCTTTGTTCTAGCAACAAAATTTCACGAGTACTTAAATTTCAAACAATAAATCTATAACTTATGGTGAATATTACTAGTAATATTTTTGGTTACTACTTACTAGTATGTCATAGATGAGAAGTATACATGATTTTGTTTATGACAAATCTCTATCAAAATTTGATTAATCAGTTTTAGTAAGATCTCTCATTCTAATACTACTATTTTTGTATTCACGAGACTTGATTTTCATGACCATGGATAAAGAATTCAACTTGGTCCTACTTGTACCAGCATAGCATTGGTTCAGGGTGAGTATTTTAATTTCAAACAATAAACGTATCACTTACACACTTTGTGGAAATCGTATTTTCTTCCATTTTTGACAGAAAAGTAAGTGCACATCACTAACAATAAAATGATCAAATATAGTACAACGACCCCTCAAAAAACATATTCGTGATTCATTAACATGAATGTATTACTAAAAGTGTCTTTTTTTCAAACAAAAAGCGGTAAAATTGTCTTTTGTCAACACACAACGTTAAAATTGTCTTTCTAATTTTTTTTTTTTTTTTGAGTAGTTCTAATCCTATTATTGGACACAGTGATTAACTAAGATATGATAGTATACTTAATACACAATCTAAATTTCATATATGGTAGCTAACAAGTCACAATCTCACACCAGAAAAAAAGGACAAAATCAATTTGGAACCATTTGTATAAAGTCATCTATGGTTGAATGATGACGTTCATTCTTCTTAATAGAATTGACATCCAACAAAAGCTTTAACTGCATGGATTATAATATATCGCCAGAACATAATTGAAAATAATTAATTTCATATGCATATCGACCCAAAAACAGTTACATTCACGTTTGCGTGCTAATATATGTCATCAGTATCTTCAAAATTCATATGATGCAACCATAGCTAGAGGGTGACCCTATCGTTTGATACAAGACAACGGGTGTTTTCATCAACCGAAAGAATAGAAAAAGATAGAAGAAAGAAAGGAGACGTTGTGACAAGAAAGAAACATCTCACATCTTTGAATTAATTATGATCAAATAGGTGTTAATCAAACAGATTATTAATTTAAATAATATATCTTAAAATTAAATAATAATAATCATGTTTAGTAATATTTTCCTTGAAAGAAAGTTTAGTGGCTTTTTATTCTAAAATAATATTATATGCCATGTCTTACCGTGTCCACAAATTCTATTTCAAATGAAAAAAATATCAAAATTGTTAGGTCGAACGTCGTGAACGAAGTTCAAACTCCGATTTTTTCACTTGTTTGTGTGAGTTTTCAATACTATTACAATTTCGTCTATCTAAAAAAATTATACATTTTACAATAAAATTAGAAAATACTATGAAGCTCCAATATTTCAAAATTGATGGAGTACCGGTACCCAATATGTAGCACTGTAATGTGTCTGATACGTACCGAGAGAGTATCCGATGATTAAATTTTATTTTTAAAGAAAATAATTGTCTAATACATTTCAAATACTTTTGAAATATGGCGGTGGGAACCATACACGCGAGATTTATGATTTTTCTATTATTTTGTTTTCAATTTTTTTCTTTAAAGAAAAAAAAAGGAAACATGATTTTTCTATTTTTTATAAAAGAAATGAAAAAACATTATAATATATATTAGGTAATGATGTTCTTTTTGGGATATAGTTTAACATTAATGATGTTTTCTTTTTTTGGATATACTCCCTCTTGAATAAAATATAAAGAAAAGTAGTAGTTGAAAAGTCAATGAATGTGGTTAAAAACTTAGCTCACGTACATCAACTTTTCATCTATCTTTTTCTTTATCAAGGGGAAAACAAGAAAGAAAAAAAAACTAAGCAATTCGCTCTCTAAATACCCCAAGAGATATCCGCCAACAAAGAGGAGGAGGAGATATTCACATCTTTAAGGAATCAACAATTTTAGCACCAAACTTGGTCAACCAGTCACACATTCATTGCCTTCTCTCAAAGTATGATTAATGGAGACCACCCCGAGAAAGAGAAGAGAGCTTGCTAATGAGATAATGTTGTCTTTTTTGGATTAAGCAATTGACTAATAATCTTTTTTTTTTATTATCAAAATTACTT
>Ga0315913_1010238_pt1 | contig 10854 bp, 6 predicted proteins | sample MpolsnodulesMG_FD_207736 | JGI IMG/M metagenome (GOLD analysis project Ga0315913, IMG submission 207736) | Medicago polymorpha root nodule microbial communities from Los Angeles, California, United States - small nodules | ecosystem: Host-associated > Plants > Roots > Nodule | place: USA... | reverse complement strand
AAAACACCCCCCTAAGTTTTGCAACTGTAGCAGTTTTGGCCCCCAAGGCTGATATTGACTCGGTCTACACTGACGTGGCACCCTAAGTGAGGTGCCACGTGTTATTTTTTAATTTTTTTTTTGCCTTGGGGGCCAAAACTGCTACAGTTGCAAAACTTAAGGGGCTGTTTTGTAGTTTTTTTTCTTAGGGGGCCAAAATCGCAACTTTAGGAAAGTTAGGAGGCTAAAACTGCAATTAAGCCTAATAAATATTGACAAGGGCAATAAGTAATTGATATGATTTACCTCTTCAAATAATTCAATGGTTAGTGCAGCAAAATAACTTGCAGAGACGTTTGAATTCATAATCAACGTGTCATTGGCATAATATTTTAACTATTTTTACAAACATAAAACAATCTTTTATCAGTAGTTGAATAAAGAATTTTGCAGAGCACAAAGTGAAAGGATTCAGATTCTCTCTCTTGGAGGAAAACGCAAAATCATGCAGTTGAGGAATCACACACATTAAATGAAAAATAAAATAACTCTAACGTTTAAAGTTACTTTGAATCAAATATATGTTTAACTTAAACATAGATATGCAGGAAAAAAACATAACAAGCACCAGCCATGTCTAATATCCAACAAAATCTCTCACAAATAATATTGTGTGTAGCTCAATGAAAGGGGTAACCAAAAAAAGAAACACAAAACCTGCAAAATCACATACTTGAAATCATTCCAATCCACCACCAAGGTTCATACAAATATGCATGTCCCCCCGAGGCTGGTCAAATAAAAAAAAACAATGATTACAAGAAAATAATTGAGAATTCAACAATTTATAACAAATCAAAATTTAGGGTATCAAAGATTAAACACATTAATTTAAGAAGGTGAACCTGCACTTCTTCCTGTGGTGCTGGATTTTTTTAGACCCATTTTTTTAACAATAAAGCTAGTGCCAATGAAAATGCTTGAAGAAACCGCAAGAACAAGTCCAGTTACATTGTCTGTGGATATCCCCATGTAATGTCACGGGAATACCACACGAATCAAAATGATAGATAAAAAATGTTTTTGTTGAACGAATCAATTGCAAATCCAGGAAGTAGAATCAAATTATCTGACCTAAACAAACCATACAAAGAAAAATTAACGCAATTGATCTTGTCAGTAAAAAAGAAAAATATAAAATGTGTAATTATGAAATAAAATGCACATAATATAAAAAAAAGTGTAATTAAGGATGTGTACCTTCCTTCTTCGCACCTTGCAAAATGAGTTATTTGGTAGCTAAAAAACCATTATTGAGCATATCAAAACAGGGGAAAAATAAAATATTTGATTGAAAGTGAATGTTATGATTTAATTCGTTGATGATGTAAGAGATGAAAGAGGCAAGAGTGAAGATGGTGAGATGAGATGTTACGCATGTGAATCTGAATCAATAACATCAACACTTAGCGAAATATAATTATCCACATGTTTGAATGTCTCTACATAACAAACATGAACAACGTTGGGCTGTCTTGTGTTGTGTCGTTCAACTATTAGTTGTGCTTTATAATCAATAATAAACAATAATAGTCTCTCTCTTAAAAAGTCCAGCAAATCACCACTTTTCGTGTCCGATAGTAATTTTTCAAGTATTTATATCTTAATAATACATTTTATTTTATATTTTGTTTTACTTTTGTTGTTATATAATTTTATTAAATAGATCACAATAGCTTTAAATGGATTTTAACCTTTTATATTTTAAAAACTACATGAAATGTTTTCTGTTATTTTTTTTTTCTTTTCAAATATACTTTTAGTTTTTACTTTTATTTAAGACTTAATTATATAATAGATTAGAAAACATGAAATATTTATTACACTCAATATATTGTTTTTGGTAACAATTTTGTAATTAAATTTGAATAGGTTTAGGGTTATCCGTCATTTCATCCTTTTTGATTGTCGTTGTATATGTTTTGGATTTTGTTTTTCATCGTGTCCAAATTGACTGGTCTAATTCAAATGGTTTTTTGGTCGTAGATCAATTCAATCCTCTCCGTGTTAGCGCCACTGGTTAGCATAACAATACAAATTAATTAAAATACATTTTTTGTCAATATGACACTGTCACGTCATCAATCGTTTGAGGCATTTTACAATAGGGACCAAAAGTGTGGATGAAAAACTTTTAAAAGATTAAAAGTTAATCGAAAATTTTAGGGGATCAAAACTAATAAATAGTTACGAGTGTGAGTGCAAAAAAAGTAAACAACACAACAAACGTGATTACAAGTCGGACTGCAGAAAAACAACCCAAAAGAAGGGGGCAACAAAAAAGAAATGAGAAAATTCCCAGCCCCTATTAGGAATACACATCAAGCTTCCGAAATTTGACTGACCTATTGACCCCACCAGTCCTATTAAGCAACCTACATGAAAAAGACATCTAAAAACCCACAAAATAAAGAATAGTAAGCACATCCAAATCGGGTGGGCGACAAGGGCCGAGACTCTACTACAAGAGACGGTCCAACCTAAAAACACCCATATCACCCTTCTCGCTCCAACCTAAAATTGAGACCACTTTCCACTCATATTATGTACAAGAAAACAATGTGATTTAACCGAAGTTGATACACTTATTTAATCAAATAACTATTATTAGGATCATTCTTTTAAGATCACGAACCATACCATAATAAATATTTTTTTTTAATCTATAACAAACGAAGTGAATGGGGAAAGAAATCTTCTACTATACGATCCAAGTGTCATTGGCTTTTGGGATAATATATTTTTTTCCCTTATGCAAGTGGTATTCCGTTTATATTAAAAAAAAGCAAAGTAAAAACGACGTAGGCATATGCTCTGTTATAGATCAAACTGACCCTTTTGCTTTGTGTCGTGCATCAGAGGATTATTCATTGATTGATTTCGTCCCAAACCTCCAAACACCAAATTTGGCCGCCACACATCGACAGGTACGAACGACTTCTCCGCTATTTCTCACTCTTTTCCCATTCTACCCCCTTCCCTTTCGCTATTCTCTAATTCCGTCAAACCTATAACAGTCATGTCGCGTTTTCTCCCCAATAAAACTAATTCCCCGATTAAATTTTCATATATTTTCCTCCGTCCTTTTTTCTCTGCTCAATTTTCTTCCATCTTTCGCTTTTTCGAATTTCTCCGAATTTAACATCAATTTTTCAATTTATTTTCACTTTTTTTCCCTAGGGTTTTTTCTTCCATAATTCTAGGGTTTATTGATCCAATTTCAATACTCTGTTCAGTTGAAGATTTGTTTACTTCAATTGAAGATTCGTCAATTTTCGTTGTTAGGGTTAATGGCTGATCGGAGTTTGGCCGTTGTGAAACCGGTATGGATGAAACAAGCCGAAGAAGCAAAGATCAAGAGCGAGGCTGAGAAAGACGCCGCAGCAAAAGCCGCTTTTGAAGCAACTTTTAAGGGTTTGGTCAAAAGTCACGAGAAGAGGGCATCAAATTCTGATAGTGATTCCGATGAATATGAGGATTTGGCTCATAAACCGATTGGGCCAGTGGATCCTTCCAAGTGTACTGCTGCTGGTACTGGAATTGCAGGAGGAACGGCCTGTGCCGCTTCTTCGTTCGCGGTGGTGACTAAGGATGCTGATGAGAGGAAGGTTTCGGTTGGGGGTGCGCAGATTACTGTGAAAGTGACGCCGGGTTTGGGTGTTGGAGGGTCTGATCAAGAAGGGATTGTGAAGGATATGGGGGATGGGACGTATACGGTTACTTATGTGGTGCCTAAGAGAGGGAATTATATGGTTAATGTTGAATGTAATGGCAGACCAATCAATGGTAGTCCATTCCCTGTGTTTTTCAGTGCAGGTATTCATCTTTAGTTGCAAACAAACTCCTCTGCCTAAATGTTTATTGTATGTGAATGTAAATATGTATGCCTGCAACGTGATTCTTTTGACTTGTTCTTTATATGTTGTCAATAGAGTGCTATAGCGGCATACTATTGGAAATATGTAGCGTAATAGTTTGCTGTTGAGGCTGTTATTGTGGCCTTCACCACGGTTAACTGTTTCAGGAACATACTGTGTTATATACTATTTATTATGTATAAAAAAATTCAGAGTAGCGGTCATCCCGCTATAGTGTTTTGAGGGTGGATGCTACGTGCGCTATCTGAGATTAATAACTACCAGTTCTTATTAGTTTCTGTTTTGTTTATTGTTATGAGTAGGAAGGAAACACTATGGTCTAAATCTAAATAGAGTAACAAATACCAAAGTTAAAAAGAAAGTTTCCTTGATTTTGGATAACGGGATTTGTTGCTAAAGTCACTCATTTTCATTCTTGATATAGGTTATGCTGGATCATAAACTCTTGAATTAAAAAATAAATAAAGATACACAGTACACACATATTCGTTTTTTTGGCTCAACAATCTCTATGGTAGTCAAATCTCAATTCCTTGATTTGTTGTTGTAGGTAATAGTAATGGAGGGCTGCTGGGTTTAGCTCCTACATCCTCATATCCAAATATGGTTAATCAAACTATGCCCAACATGCCGAATTACTCTGGCTCCGTCTCAGGGGCTTTCCCAGGATTGTTGGGAATGATTCCAGGAATTGTTGCTGGAGCTTCTGGAGGTGCTATTTTGCCAGGAATTGGGGCCACACTCGGGGAAGTTTGTCGTGACTACCTGAGTGGGCGCTGTGCAAAAGTTGATTGTAATTTGAATCACCCACCTCATAATCTGCTAATGACTGCCTTAGCTGCGACAACTTCAATGGGAACACTTAGCCAGGCTCCGATGGCACCTTCTGCTGCTGCAATGGCCGCTGCTCAGGCAATTGTTGCTGCCCAAGCCCTTCAAGCTCATGCAGCTCAGTCAGCAAAAGATTCCGCTGGTATGCTGCGTGCTATATTAATTTTTGTTTTACATTGATGATATGTTCTTCATTTCCCAGCTATGAGGAGTACCTACTCCTTGATATTGCACTGTGTTTGGTTGTGACTTTGTTGACATTCTTTTTTTATTGTTTTTTTACTCTTTCTAGTTGTTTCTTACCGCTGATTTTGCTACCATTATCAGGTTCACCTGATAAAGCCAATAAGGAGGATGTGTTGAAGAAAACTCTTCAAGTTAGCAATCTTAGTCCACTGCTCACTGTGGAACAGCTAAAACAACTCTTTGGTTTCTGTGGTACTGTTGTTGAATGTACAATAACTGATTCAAAGCATTTTGCTTATATAGAATACTCAAAACCTGAAGAGGCAGCTGCTGCTATGGCATTAAACAACATTGATGTTGGGGGGCGTCCTTTGAATGTTGAAATGGCAAAATCACTTCCACCAAAACCAACAATGAATTCTTCACTTACTTCGTCTTCTCTTCCTTTGATGATGCAGCAAGCTGTTGCCATGCAGCAGATGCAATTCCAGCAAGCACTGATTATGCAACAAAATATGACTGCCCAGCAGGCAGCTAACCGAGCTGCAACCATGAAATCTGCCACAGATTTAGCGGCAGCACGAGCTTTAGAAATAAGTAAGAAATTGAATCCTGATGGACTTGAAATTGAAGAAAAAGAGACGAAACAGAAATCCAGGTGTGATATTTTGTTGGTTGTTTTAATGATAATGTATGCTCCCTCCGCTTCAAAATGAATATCGTCTAAGGTTTTTTACACACATATTAAGAAATGTAATGATTAGAAGAAAGAGAATAGTAATTTTACCAAACTATCCCTATAAAATATTGGTGTCTTTTGTACCCAAAAAAAAAGGTACTATTTTGGGAGTAGTGTATATAGGGAGATGGATCCCCTCCAGTGAGGTTTTCACTAGACTCCAGTTTTAATCCCAGCCACTTAAATCCACATCTCTCTTCCTTTTAAATTTTAAACCTTCTCTCTCTATTAATTTTGCATGGCTGAGATTTGACTGGGCGGTTATGTCACTGCAGGGAATCCATTCCCTGTATATAGGGGTACAACTGAAAAGATGTAATTAATATTGCATTGAAAATTGAAAGTGACATTCATTTCGAAACAATTTTTTTTGCTTAAGTGACACTCAGTTTGAAATGGAGGGAGTACTATTTTTGCTCATTGTTTAATTTCTTAACTTTTTTAATTCTGTAACTGTTTGATATTCTTTTAGTAGCATGCCCTGCATATGAATTTTAGGAATCATGAACTCATTATGCGGTGCTTGAAAAAACTAAGATGCAACAAAAAAAGCCTTAAATGCCTGTGTTTAAGACTGTCAAGTTACAAATGCGTCGAACTGCAAACCCTGATTGTTTTGCGTTATAAGACTGCCACGAATAACACGTCCCTTCTAGACATTGCTCCTTGCATCTCTCTCTCTCTCTCTCTCTCTGGTGGTGTCTGTTATTCCTTAAGAGAAATACTTAATTTTATAGCACATGATGAGGTTAAGTAGATCAGTATACTACATTTAAATATATTAATATAATGATGGTGCCAAAGCATGAGGCAAAGCTGAATGGTATACTACATTCAATTATCCAGATACTATAGAATAATAAATTTATAGCTACATATTAATGATACGCACCATCACCAATATACTGAGGAAAATTCCTCGCTGCTTGATATGTTTTTCTTATCTGTGAACAAAAAGGAGTCTTTTCATGAGAAAAGCTATGTACAATACGGATAAATAATTCTGTTAAAGTACATAATGCTCATGCCTTAATGACTAGCAAAATTATTTTAGGTTTCATACTAAGAGCGGTGTGGTTGAAATTTTTTAATTAAATGAAGTTCCTTTTTTTTTTTTTTCCTAGTAAGAAATGGTAGGGTTGTGTATGTAGAAGATGAAGGCAGCAAAGGTAAGAAGGAAGTAACATATTGTTGGTTGGCCTGGCAATTGGCAATTCTATATCGATCATGTTTTATTTTAAATAAACTATGGTGACAAAGTCTTGTTTAACATAATTTTTTTAATTGCGTATCTTCAATTTTTTTTTGTTGAAGGAAATTGCGTATCTTCGATTATCACATTGCCTTTTGTTTTCAAAGGTCTCTCTAAAGCTAAAATTCAATTCCCTTTTGTAGATCACCTTCTCCCCCTCCTGAGCGATCACGATCAAAGTCAAAATCTCCTATCAATTACAGGAGAAGGAGAAAGTCTCGTTCCTACTCACCTCCCCGCTATTCTAAGGCTCGTCGGTCTAGGTCTCCATTGAGGTTCCATCATCATTCAAGGTATGAAAGGGAATGGAGGTCCTATAGAGACAGCCGGGAACATAGTGATAGGTACAGGCGACGAGATTCAGATAGATTTCTTGATAACCATTCATCTGGTTCGAGAAGAAACAGAAGTAGGAGTGTGAGTCCTCATGCAAGGAGATCCCCTGTTTCTCCAAAACGTCATGGAGGAAGTTCATCTTACAGAGGAAGGAAACAGTCTCGTGCCGATTCTGGTTCTCCAAGCAATCACAGAGGAAGTAGGTCTTCTCCGAAGGTTGATGAAAAGAAAGCAAGAAACAGAAGGCGCTCGAGGTCAAGATCTTCAGATGATAAGCTTAACTTCGTTGACAAAAATGAAGAAATTGTGAATGAGAAGGCCAAACAAAGAGAGCGAAGGCGGTCCAGGTCAGTATCCGTGGATGAGAAGCCTCACAGGAGCCGATCTTCTCCAAGAAAAGTGGATGAAACCAGATCCAGGCACAAGAAGCGGTCCAGGTCAAAATCTGTGGACGATAAGCATCACTTGTCTGATAAATTTGATGAAAACAGAAGTAGAGGGTCAATATCTTCGGATGATAAGCTTAACTCCTCTGACAAAAACGAAGAAATCTTACACGAAATACCCAAACATAGAGAGCGAAGGAGGTCCAGGTCCATATCTGTGGGCGAGAAGCCCCAGAGGAGGCGATCATCCCCACGGAAAGTGGATGAAAGCAGATCCAGGCATAAGAAGCGATCCAGGTCAAAATCTGTGGACGGTAAGCGTCACTTGTCTGGAAAATTGGATGAGAACAGAAGTAGAAGATCAAGGCATGGTGATAAAAGGCACTCCAGATCAAGATCTATTGAAAATAGAGACCGGGCTGATGTCAGAGAGGATGGACGCAAACATGAAAAGTCAAAACATCATGATACAAAATGTAACAGGTCAGAGTCTGATGAAGGGAAGCATCATTCTAAAGGTAAGTCTGGTGAAAATAGAGATAAGAAAACAAAGCATCGTGATAGAAGGCGTTCCAGGTCAATATCATCAGAAGGTAAGCATGACAAAGGAGGCACTTCATCACGTAGAGACGAGAGCGATTTTGAACACAAAAGATTCAGGTCAAAGTCTCCTAATGCCAAGCATCATTGCAGTGATGATTATGAAAATAAAGATGAAAGATCCGAGCATCAAGAGAAAACCTTATCTAAATCAAAATCAGAAAATCACCAGCAATATGATGATGGGAGTCGGCCGTCCCCAATAAATTTCAAGGAGTATGAATCAAAAGAGAAAACAAAATTTGATTCTGGATCTGCAGGAGTTAAGCACCATATTAGTGATGGAGAAAATGGTACAAGTGAAGGAAATTCAAAACATCTTGAAAATGCCACACAGGAACCAATTTTAAATGTGAAGGACTTAACAAACATGAATGCTGATGGGATACTGATTTCTGCGAATGAGAACACAAAGTTCAATGGGTGGACTGAAAATGCAGGAGCTGATGATAACTCAGGTATGGCAAGTCCTATTGTTGAACATTGACATTAATCATGTAAAAGGTTAGATGTTGCCAAATCTTAGCTTATTTATTCTTTGATGCAGGGTGGAAATGCGTGGAAGAAGTCAGAAGTGGGAAATGTTAAGCAACCTCGCCCTGGTAATAGCCAATAATGTTAATTATAGAACAAATTTGATTACTTACGTGTTTATTATTAAAGCCAAGTTGTTTTCTGTGTGCTACAGGAGTGGTGGATGATTTCAAAGTTTCTACCTGGCTTTTGACAACAATATAGCTATAAGTATAGATTTCTGTTATTTCACCTCAAACGAGGAGTACTTAAAAAAAGTGGATAATTCCTTGATTTTAAAGGCTGATCAGGGAAGATGCGTTACTGGAGGCTGATATGATTTATGGTCACTAGAGCATAATCTTATCAGAAAAAGCACTGCACAGATTATGGTTTTGTTTATGGTTGATAGCATATTCTAATTAAGGATGCAACATAGACTGTTCCTCTTAGGCAAAGTGCTGTTATCAGAGGATGCTTAGAGAGTATTTGATTGGGTCCCAAGAATATTCCCTGTTGGCTTATGAACATCTTTCGATTGTTTATTTCTTTTTGCAGGTTGGGTTGGAAAAAATCCAGATGTAGAATTCCATAGCTGTTGGTGTGATTTAAGGTTTCAAGAAATGACCTGCTTTTGTTATGATCAACCATGCAGCTCTATGTCATGCTTCTTTTACTGGTTGATTGATGTATGTTGGAATGTTATTTTAACTATACTGTTCTTTTTTAATTAAAGATGCCACAATTTACTATCTTGGGTCTTTATGTTTATTTTAAAATCTGGTAGAATCTGAATATTCTTGGTTTCTAGTCCTTCAGAAATTATCATTATATTAACGGAGAGACCCTTTTATACATCTAAAACTTTTTGGGCCAAGGGTAGAAATAATGTTTAAACTGAATCTACTAGTGATGATCATGGTTGTGAGCCACATTCTTTTGTGGCCCACCGCAGGTTCCATTTCATTTACTCATGTTTTGTGGTACGGTGGGCATGTTTATACCCAAAACAAATGCAGGTTATATTCACATTGAAATCTATTGGAGCTTTGAGATACAGTTTTGCTGGGTTGATTTTCTCTTGTATAAATGAAGGTATGCAGTCAGATTCTGATGCTCTATGGTTCAGAGCATGTCTTATTTTTTGTTCCCGATAAATGTTGGGAGCAATGAGAGCTGCTTAACTTTGTATTATGTTTCAGTGTGTGCATTAATTACTGCATTTTTTTTCTCTCTTTTTTTTTCTTTTTTCTTTTCTCTTCTTTTTCTTCTTTTTTCCAAGCAATTGTCATGGTTAGGTAAAGCTTTGATATAAGGTCAACTGAACCTGGATGTTGCTGCAATGAGTTACGTCATGTAGTGTTTGAGCAATTGGCTGACTTACAGCTTATTCTTTAAGTAAATGCTGAAATGCAAATGATTTCAACAGGTAATTCTCCGTGAAACTATTGGGTTATGAAGCTATATGTGTAGGGTCTTCAGTAACACATGTATGCATAGTTGCCACCTTTATATAATCTCATCAGCCTTGTAGCTCTTTTATTTAGTTTTTTCGTTTTCATGTTCATAGTGATGTTTCCATATTTCACTTATTGCAATCGCAATTCTATGCAACTCTAGTGAGCAACTCACTTTAGAGTGTAAAATTAGCAATCATGAGTTGAGTTTCTCACTTTATACTGTACTCACTTTAGAGGATCCTTGCCCTAAAATATAAGGTTGTTGCTAATAGTTTTAGCTCTTTTCTCATTTTTCAACCATAAATCAACTGTTGATAATGTTCTGTATATGTATTGCACTATTGCAAATCCTGACTGTGTTAAAATATCAACAGTTGATTTTTTTCTCATTAATGGTCGTATTATTTTACTTTGTCCTCTAAAGTGAGAGCTCACTTTAGAGGAGCTGGGCGAAGTACGATGATGAGAGATGCTGGATAACTCTAGGATTTTTCCTTTCTCGAGGAGGACATAGACATTATGTTTGTGTTTGTGAATCCCATCTTAAGGTTGGGGGGGGGGGGGGGGGGGGCGGGGGGGGGGGGGGGGGGGGGGGGGGGGGGGGGGGGGGGGGGGGGGGGGGGGGGGGGGGGGT
>Ga0315913_1010230_pt1 | contig 10857 bp, 4 predicted proteins | sample MpolsnodulesMG_FD_207736 | JGI IMG/M metagenome (GOLD analysis project Ga0315913, IMG submission 207736) | Medicago polymorpha root nodule microbial communities from Los Angeles, California, United States - small nodules | ecosystem: Host-associated > Plants > Roots > Nodule | place: USA... | reverse complement strand
ATGTTTTTTTTTAGGGTAAAACATTTTAGGGTTATTTTTATGATTTTTAAGGTTTATGTATAATTTACACTCCAAGTGTTTGATGAAATGTTTGAATGAGTTTTTCATTGATTGTTTTCAATTTCTTATTGTGTAGATTTGAAACAATGGCCGGGTGGATCGACGTTCATGCACAATTCAACGGCGGAGAACCTCAGAGGTTGAAGGTTCGGTGTCTTTGGTGTAACGTTAAGAGGTCTCAAGGATCAACTTAATGAATTCAACCAAGGAGTCAACCCCAGAGACACAAGGAGGGTGGAATACGTTCGGTATAAACGTCCAACGCTCAACGAGGGGAGAGTATCATTCACTTGGGTGGAATTAACTAACGACGAAAACGTGAAGAGCATGTTTTGGGAGCACAACATGTTCTAGTGGATAGATATGCGGGTAACGTTGATGAGGTCAACTGAAGATATTATCAAGTGTTTGATTCCGCTAGAAGATCGTGATTAGGTAGGGAATGCACCTTTCAATTACAACAATTATCTTCCTCTCGATGGGGTAATTCAAACTTGTTAAACGGCAACACTCAACATTCGACCGACATTTCTATTGTTCCTTTCAAAAGATTAATTTCTTGTTAGTTTGGTTTAGATGAGGGTATTGAAGTGTCAAGGACTGGACCTCATTCTTTTGACACTTAAATACCGTCATTTAAACCAAAACTAACAAGAATTTAATCTTTTGAATGGAACAGTAGAAATGTCGGACGAATGCTGGAGTGCTGCTGCTTAGCAAGTTTGAATTTACCCCATTCAGTGGTAAGATAATTGTTGTAGTTGGAAGGAATATTTCCGAATGTAATGTAATGTAATGAATTTACCACTTTTCGAATTTATTTATTCATTACGCAACTATTAATCGAAATTATTCACGTTGGACTTAATTAGTGTTTATTCGAATATGCAATTTTTAATCGAAATTATTCAATACGCGATTTTTAATCGAAATTATTCAAAACGCGATTTTGTTTAAAGTACTATAATGTCAAGCAAAATGCGCACGACACAAAAAGAAAGCATAAAAAAAAAATCTTAAACAATTAGGCATTAGAAGCCATTACATTCATTCTTCCTCGTCACACAAGTCAATCGGGTTGCCCGCTACGGTCTCTGTGGCACCTTCTTTTGGTTGAGGACAAAAATAACATGTCCTCCCGCTCCTCCTCAACCTCGACTGATTGTATACCGGCAACTTCGAACCCTTCTTTTTTTTTCGGAACCATCACAGACAATTTTGTGCCATGTCATAGGCGGTTTTTCTTTCTTCTTGTCATCATCCTGAACGTTACCTTGGTTCTGATTCTGAGACATATCTATATAAAAAAAATTGTCGATCAAAACCTAAACTAAACAACAATGCCATAAAATCATAAAATCAAAACCTAAACATAAACCTAAACTATCATCAAAACCTACACCTAAACCTAAACAATTCTACAACAATTCATCAAAACCAAAACCTAACAATTCTAACAATTCTACAACAAATCGTCAAAACAATAAAACCTAAACATAAATCTAACATATCATAAAATCATAAAGTCAATAAAACCTATATAATCAAAATTTAACCAAAAAAAAATAAAAATTCAACCACAGAACAATATTGCACTAGGATTCAAAAAACTTACTTGTTTTTGTGATTGAAATTGGCTTGGAATGGCTGAAAATCGCACCTAAGACAACCAAAAGTGTAACAATGAAGTTTTGGAAACTCCTATGTCTGTTCTGTTCTTATAACAGAACTTCAGCAGTTAACTGCCGAGGTTTTCCTTGGTAGTTAACTGCAGCCGATTTCAATCAAATTCGGCAGTTAACTGACGAGGGGCATTTGAGTAATTTACTCGTGTTTTTTAGCCTTCTCAAATGTGTGAACAACAATTTTCTCCAGAGTTTGGCAGCTGCAGTTAACCAACATTGGAGTAAAGATGACATGTCAAGTGGATACTTAACTAAAACTAGTCTGCGGCAACTATGTAAGCAACGTTAACTACACATTTTCAACTATGTAAGCAACGTTAACTACACATTTTCAACTATACAAAATTATTATTTTATCATTCATATCTTTCATAATCAAGAATGTTATGTTAGACACTCTTTTTTTCTACCTCCATTATACAGATCATGTCAAAAACATTTTAGTAATTTCACCCCATGTAAAAGAGAGTGTTAGGTTGGATGGTGAGGGACACATGGACACGTGCCACATTTATATGTAGTGGTAGAAAGGGTATGTGTCATTTATGATCAACGTATCACCGCTCTTTCATAAAGCCCAACGAATATTGTAACAAACAGTTACATGTTATACTTTTAAACTAACGACTATGTGTATTTTTATCTTCTTATATATATTGTAGTACTACCTCCGTCCCTAATTATAAGACCCTTTTGAAAATATTTGTTGTCCCTTTTTATAAGACCCATTTGCTATTTCCAATTACATTAATTATTTCTTGACCACCATACCCCTATTTATTTTGCATCTTTTTCTTCAATCAACAATAAATATTATGTTGAAAACATAAACTAACTCTCTCCTAAAGATAAAATTGTAAAAACAATAGTAATTATAAACAAATTTAATACTACTATCAACTTTCTTAATTCCCGTGATTTTGGCAAAAGGATCTTATAATTAGGGACGGATGTAGTGCTAACTTACATTTTTTTTACACAATTTCACATTCTAAACTTTTCGGTTTTTTTTTTTAATCTTCGATCATATTTTTTTTCTTTTATCAAATGGATTCCACGAGTGGAACCTTAATTATAATTATTTTCAAACACATATTGGTGACAGTTCTAAACAATTTCAATCTTTTATGTTTCTACGACCATAATTCCTATTAGTGACAATTTTTAATATCTTGAACCTTTTATGTTTCAATCGCCATCATTTTCTACTGGTGACGATTCTCAATATCCTCGAAAGTTTATGTTTCAACCACCACCAACAACACCAACATAATTAACCAATATAAGCATTTAGTGGATACCAACGACATTGCAGAGTCGCCTAATGCTGAATTGTAACCACTAGTTTGATCCACTACTGAATTCTCAATTGACAATATTCTCCACTTAGGTTGGTCTAAAAATATTACTTAGAAGAAGGAGAGTGTTCTACCCCTCATGTTCTTAGAGGAAAAAGATAAATTGTTTGTTATACATGGCTCTACATTTCCAAAGATTTACTTGTGGGAGTTGACAAAAAAGATGGCTATGACAACTACCGTGGACGATATATAGCGAGGAAAGGGTCTACACTCAAATCTCGATGACATCTGTTGTATAAACATCATTAATGATTTTGCGCCAATTACGAACTAGTCGTTGCTAACAAGTAAACTAGACAGATCGAGACTTACGTCATGGATGATGCACATAAGCTTTTAAAGTGTTTCACATTGAATCAAAACTAATTAAAAATAAAAAAAATATAAACATGTAAGGTCAAATTTGAGTTCTCTATAAACATGCACTTACAACATTATAAATTAATTCAACTGTTAATCTTATCAAATATTATAATTCAATCGACTAATTTATTTGCTATGTCAACTAAAGCAATAATCTAGGTTCGTGTAAGAGTGAGAAGTCCACACCATTTCGTGTTCCATATATAAAGAGACTTGAGAGGGAAAAAGTACAGTACAGTACAGTCTTCTGGCTTCTCTTCTCTTCGCCGAACCGAACCTAACCAAACCAACAGCTGAAACCTCTTCTCTCCGGCGATGGATTCAACGTCTTCTTCTTCTTCTCCTGGCGCTTCTCAATTCCTCGCTAATCTTCCCCTCCGCGGCACCTTCACTTCCACCGCCATTTCTTCCAATCCGGTACATTCCCCCTCTCTTTCAATCTCATTTTTTCGATCTTCCATTTCTATTGAATTTACTGTTCTAGGTTTTATGTCAAATCCCCTTTCATTTCACAGTTATTAATCCTGTGTATAGAATTTTGTAACCCTAGCTTGCTAGTTGCTAATGTGTGTGCGATTTTAGGTTTCATGTGTGAAGTGCCAAAATTTATTACTTTACTTCAAAGAGGGTTCAAGAAAGTGTCAAAATTTATTAGATTTCGTTTGTGAATTGTTCAAAAAATTTCCACCGATTGATCTATCCTGGTAACGGCATAGACAATTGAATAGATCAATAGAATTCTTTCTTTTTGTCTTGTAAACATTGTTTCTTTTGGAAGGAATAGCTAGTGATTCTTTTACTGATGTACATTCATGTTTTTTATTTTAAGTTGTAGCTTTTAATGTTTTAATGAGGTTATTTGAAAGAGTTTATGTTTGAATTTTACCTTATGCTTTTGCAGGATCGGATGCGGGTTTATGTATGCGATCATGAGACCACGCCACCAGGTCTTCTTATTTATTATCTTTCAAATATTTTTGACATGTTTTTGCGACTTATAAAGCCCATATAGTAGCGCTTTGGTGCTTATATATTACCCTGCCCTCAAGCAGCGACTTTGGGGAAGAAACGAACAAAACTTTTTTCCTTTTTATGATTGTAAAAAGTTTACCTAAAGTTTCATTATTGTCACCTAATTAGAAGAATGGTTTTTTTTTTCTTTTCCGGTTCATAAGGAGCAATATATTTGACCAGATTCAAATCATGTTAATATGAATGTTACTTATAGAAGCATGACTAATTGACTACAATATTTTCAAGGAAATAATTTACATATTTGCACTTTGATACATTGCATTGAAGTTTAGTTAGTATTCATGTTGCTATAACGTTTCACACTGTTTTAGTGGTCTTAATCTGGATTAGTGCAGAGTGATTCAGTATTCTCTACACTGTAAAATTTGTGTTTCAAACATGTTTTGTCAAAGCTATCAAGCATTCTAAATCTTTATCTTAGCTCCCCTTACTTGAAGGGTTGAAAGATTCATTTTTTAAATGGATCATGTTATTTCTTGTGTTTTGTAAAAATTATGGAATTGGTTTTTTAACAGTGAAAACTCCTTCCACCCACTTGGTCATAATGCCATGACATATATTTTTCTGAACTATCGTTTCATCCCATAAATTCTTGCTATAAGTAGATAATTGTTCTGAAGTGATTTTGACTCCCTTATTTATCCAGAAGGGCAACATATTAAGACAAATCAACAGAACATACTGATCAGAGCACTCAAATTGAAGAATGTATCTGACAGTTCAAAAAAGAGGTATCATTCCCACACCCCACCTTTTGCGGAAGAGTCAAGTGTATGGTATAACTGTTGGGTTTTTCACTATTCCGTACTGCTTGGTAGTTTTTTAATGCAAAGTAGTTATGGCATGTCTCGAATTCATTTATGTCTATTTTTATCTTGGTCTAGTTTTATTAATTTTGAACTTTTTGTCAGAACTGCTGAAAAGGTTTTGGGAGCTTCAGCCAAGAAACTAAATAATCAAACCACCCCTCAACAAGGTGTGTTCATATGATCTTTATGATGCATTAGCCATTAGGATCGAGTTCATACCTCTTTTTTGCTGGGGACAAGAGTAGTTATTTGTTTTCTCGAGATTGCTATTTCGTCTTCCTAATTCTTAAATGTGTCTAGCATCACTTGTCTCATGGTTCCTCTTGATGCTTTGATGTTTAAACATGTCATTAATCTTATGTCTGTATTTTGCATATACATCAATAACAGAATTCAGCCAACCTTTTTTTCTCGAGTGTGGATTAAAAGATAAAAAATCATGTTTGGTACCATGTATCCAGATTGCGTTCTCAAGATGCCTCTGTTATTGGTATAAATTTTCTTATTAAATTAAACAGGGTTTCCATGTTTGATTGATTTATATGATCACAAGTCACTAGTTGAATCTATAGTGAACCAATAACAGTTGCTTTGGACATTAAGATCCTTTTCAAGGCCAATGAGCTTGTTTCTAACTTAGCTAGGGCCGAATCTTTGAGACTTTAGTCTAGTGATGATATTTTCCCTAGATCTGTAGTAAGATGGCTGGACATTTTTTACCACTTTTATTCTGTAGTATTATCTCGGTATTTCTCATCTTGTCTTACTATGGTTTTTAAACATGCAGAGGGATCAAATGGTCAAACATCCAGTAGGAACTTCCAGAGCTTGACTGTAGAGAGGCTCCGAGCTCTTTTGAGAGCTAAAGGTCTTCCAACCAAAGGAAAGAAGGCAAGTAGTCCTGCAGTTTAAACATACATTCGTACATAAGTTGCATTGAGACAGCATACGCATGCACGCATATGGTTGTCGGTTGATCATTCACGAGTTGGTTGGTAGTTTTTTTTGTTTGCTTTTGTTTCATGATGGTTCATATATATCCCAAGAGAATCTAGAGAAATGATATTTTGACATCAATTTGGATGGTTCAAATATGTGGTTAATTACATTTAATGGATGTTTAATGAATATAACAAGGTATCACAACTCATTAATCATCCACTAAACATAATCAACCATGATTTTCAACGTCATTAACCAGGTGTTCAAATATACATTTATCTATTAATCATGCAAATTGTGTTCAAATATACACGTGGGAATTTTGGTTAATGGCGTTCAAAATCATAGTTTAGCTTTAAAAGATGAATTGCAGCACCTGCGTTATATTCATTATTATTATCCACTGAATGTAATTAACCATCTAACTGATCATCCAAATTAATGTCAAATGTTTGTGTAAAAATAACACAATTCATCATGATATTATGGTTGTGAACTGGTTTATTATTTATCCATGACTGATTATTGTCAATGTCGTTCAAAATCATAGTTTAGTTTTAAAAGATGAATCGCGGCACCTTCGTTATATGAAATTATTATCCACTGAGTGTAATTAACCATGTAACTGATCATCCACATTGATATCAAATTTATGTTTCAAAATAACACAATTCTTCATGATATAATGGTTGTGAACTGGTTTATCATTTATCCATGACTGATTATTGTCAAATGTCCCTGCTCGTGCAACTTTTATACATATTTTCCATTCTAATTAGTGAATTAAAATGTATAGGAGGAGCTTATTACACGTCTAAAAGATGCTGATGGGCAAGCATAGCATGGAGGGTGGAATTCCTGGTCATTCTATGTCCAATATAAGAGTAGTTTTTATCCGAAGAAGCACCAATGTAAGAGTAGTTAGTTTATATTCTTGATGAAACTTAGGATCTGGGACTGGAACTAATATACATATAAAGCTAGTGTAAACTGGAGCAAAATTTGAATATTATTGTTTTGGCGGCCATTTTGCAAAGTTTGAACATTAATTTTTTGGCGTTGTTGTTTCATGAGTGTCAGTATTATGTATTTGTTTATGATATTTTTTGTTATAAATTGAAGCCTTGATTTTAGTTCTTAATCAAGAAAGTAAATGACTTAAATACTTTCAAGTCAAGTAGAATCACAGTGCAATTTTATTCAACATTGTTCGATCAAAAGTCATGGACACAAGTAAAATCCTCTCTTACTAATCAATAAAAACAATTTTGATTGGATTATTGACGATAGATATATTAAGGAAGGGACAAAAATAATGGATTAAGAATAGGAGGGATGACTCTAATGGGTTAAGAGTTGAGTTTGACCTGTGTCCATGAAAGAGAAAGGGAAATAGCCAAGTGGAAGGAATTTAACAACACTTTGAAATCCTATAAATCTATGAAATATTTTGAAATCCTACAAGTCTTTTATTAAAAATTCATTAAAAAATCAAAGGTAAAATCCAGATTTTTATAAAGTCTTTTAAAATCTTCAAGATTTTTTTCTTCTCAAAATGATGTCTTATAATCTCAATCCAATACAATGGACACTTTACTCTCAAAACTTTTAGAGTTTTACTTTTCCCATCCTATGTCTTTCCTCACGCGCTCTTTTTTTTTCTTCAAAAATACCCGTGGTCCAGATTATATTATCCGAACTCCTTCTAGAATATTATTTCCAGATTTATTCGTGGATTTTGGCACTTGATCCACCCTAATGGATGATGATGCCAGTTATGAATAGATAGATTCGGATTACATAATCCGGATATTTTGTATAATTTCAGGATTATAGAATCCAAAATGTGTAAATCACCCCGTTGAAAGTCAAGAAATGGGGTGAGAAATGATGTTTCCAGATTGTATAATTCAGAATTTGCAAAACCGCCCGGATTATATAATCCAAACTACATCAGCACAGAGGCAGAAGTCATTTGTTTTGGCTCAACCTCTGTTTTGGCGCATTTAGCCGACAGTTTTGGTCTTTGACCATACGCTCAATCACATAATTACATTTATAACATAACAATGAACAACACAAAATAATTTGCAAACATTCAAACATTAATTACATTTAAAAATTAAAATTGTTCAAATGTTACATAACTAAAAATCATCAAAAATATTCAAACGTTAACATAAGTTATACAATTATAATCAACCCTTTATAACTACACCGCCACCACCTCTGGCACCTCTGCCTCCCTCATTAGCTCCTCGACGACGGTAAACCTTTCCATCATGCACATTTTTCAACACATCCTCCAAATGTTGCCATTCCTCAGACGCTCGCGGCACCACACCACTGGACATCACAACATAGACATGGTCTCTAATGCGGCTCATCCTTCCGCTAAGCTGTAAGTACCTAACCTCTCCATCCTCCTGAGCAGCTTGTGCATCAAGGACCTCACGCTCCAGTGGCCTCGACACTGGTACCGGCATGTCAGGAAGAACCATGCATGGATGGGAAACGCGATAAAACCACTCGATGTATCCCTCTGCTGCCTCCACATCATGGACTGCATGCTGCCCCAACTGCTCAGGTGTTAGCGCATAATCAAGTGAACGCCGAAAGCGGTTTGAGATCTCCGCCAAATTAAGATCAGGAGGTGCACTCTGAACAGGATGTATCGGGATGGTCTGAACCCTCCTAAACTGACAAAGCACCTTCTCCGACAGATATCTCACCATGCGGTCTCTGTATCTCAGCCATCCAGAGTAAAGGCTGACCCGGTCAAACAGACGTGTCTGACGGTGGTCTCCATATGGGGCCATGACAACCCTCGTCAAATCCAGCGCATCCAGATGGTTTATGTAGTTGTCTAGTGTGCCTAAACCAGACAATGGTATAAAAAGCATCGCGCGTGGATACTGATTCTCCCGATATCCTGCCCAGACATCCTTGCTTCCCATACCTGGGAAATGCTGATACACCCAAGCCTACACAAAAGACAACCACATATAAATATACAAACCATAAACACTTACATTTTTTTTTTTTTAAAAAAAAAACATAGTTTTTAATTTATACCTGCAACAAAGTCCGGTGTCCTGCCACCTGACTGCAGTTCCAACGTGTAGCATTGTTGAGCTCCCTATACAAGTGAGCTAGTGCCACAGCTTCCCATGAAAAACCAGCAACAAGATCAAGGTCTCTAAAGTACTTGAGGTAGACAACATCCACAACATTCTGACTCTCGTCAGTGAAGAGCGTGATCCCCACCAGGTATAGCAAATATATGCGAACATCCTGGTCCTGCAACCTCTGCACCTCCTCAGTCACACCACCATGCTCAATCTCCAACGCCAACTGCTCCTTCAAACGCTCTGCAAGTAGCCAAATCGGCAATGTGCACCTTTGGTCTTTTTGACCTCAATAAGAGCATCACCCAGATTAGACCCCAAGTATGTCTCCATCATTTCCATCGCCTCGTCCCGTGATATGAACCCGTGGGACAGGAGCATGCTGTCAATTGGGAGATGCAGCAAACAAGCCACATCATCAAGTGTGACCGTCATCTCCTCAAACGGAAGGTAGGAGCTAGAAGTCTCCTCGTGCCACCTCTCCACAAAGGCACAAATCAGATTGTAGTCAATCATGATGTAGCTGGTATCCTGAAGCCAAGAAAGGTCGGTGTCCTGCAATTTGTCTTTCCACCACCGTGCAGCCATGATAGGTTTGGTTTCTTCATCATGCATCACTTCTATCTTCTTTCCGTTGTTAATGCATTTTAAATTGCCACACCACTGCAAATAATTAAAAACAATACCTAAACATTAGTTTACACTCATGGCTTCACAAACAAGTTTAACACTACATAAACAGGCAGTTTCACAACTATCAACATCATTTTCACACAGATTAAATACCTCGCCATCAGCCGCCTTCCTGGCCACATGCACATGGTACCTCCACAGCAGGCCAGTGTCGTGTGGGCCACCTGGATAGTCATCAAGTGGCTCAGGGTCCACCACCTTCTCCTTCTTCTTTCGCCTTCGTCGTGGCTCGACATCTTCCATTTCCTCGTCCATAGCCTGAAACTCCTCCTCAAGCTCCTCCATTTGCTGCACGTCCACGTCATCTACCATATTCTCTTGCTCCGGTTGATGCTCGACATTAGGCTCGACATCAGCACGGCGTCCTCTAGCACCCTGACGCCTCGGAGGAACAACACCCTCCTCCTCCAGCCGTTGGAGACGCTCTCTCCTACGGGAAGCATGCCCTGCCTCCCTTATGCGCCGAGTATTAGAGGTTGAACCTTCTGTAACATGCACACAACACAATCAACACAAAACAGTACGAAACAGACGGTCAAAACCAATACTGGGTGTTTCCAGCATTTATTTTCCGAATTGCAACAATCCAGTCTAGAAACCGAATTACGGATTGATTCAGTACAGAGGAAGAAAAAAATGGAACAAATTACTTGCATGCATACAAAAATCAAACTAACCTTCCATGTGATGTTTGTCAAGGATTGAAATATGGTGCGTTTGAGCAAGATTTCATCGAATTTGGTTGGATTTTTGCAGTTCGGATTTTGGGATTAGAAGGGGG
>Ga0315913_1010228_pt1 | contig 10857 bp, 10 predicted proteins | sample MpolsnodulesMG_FD_207736 | JGI IMG/M metagenome (GOLD analysis project Ga0315913, IMG submission 207736) | Medicago polymorpha root nodule microbial communities from Los Angeles, California, United States - small nodules | ecosystem: Host-associated > Plants > Roots > Nodule | place: USA... | reverse complement strand
CCAACCATAATTGTCTTACCAAATTTGTTGGTGGCATAAGGCTGTCCTTTGAAAAGGCAGATGTCTCCCATGTTAAAGTCAATTGACATGTCATCCGGGATTACCTTCCAATTCTCATCATTTCTGCATTTCAACAATATCGGCTGTGGGACACAGTTCAACGTGCCGAGAATAAGAGGTCTTTTTCCATGGCATGTGACAGCAACGACCTTAACAGGACCAATGTAGATGGCATTATAGTGGAACGTGGTGTCGTAGGCATCAACAATGTAGCTGCTTCCCAAATGGAGGACGGAGAATTTGTTGAAGTCGATCACTTGAGTGAAAGGAATAGGCCCACAATGAATGAGTGGCGGAAAGAGTTGGGTTTTGCCACTTGTGTTTTGGCTAATGCTTATCAACCAAGGACGAAGTAGGGTATGTTGTTCTTGTTCTTGGTGAGGTTTGATGAGGAAGAAACTTTGTTTGGCGAGGTAATGGAATCGCAACTCATAGTTGATGTCGTTATTGTTGTTGTTGATGGTATCAGGTTGGAATGGGTACTTGTGGCGTGGAAACTTGAAGGGTAAGATACGATGATGATTTGGGACAGAGGAAGAGCGCCAAGTTGAACAGATTGATCGAAAGCGAATGAGATCGAGTTCAACATCGAGGCGTTTTGATATGAGATTGAGAAGCTCTTGTGGGAGAGTAGACCAGTCCACCGCCATGGTCACTCCTAGACAAAATCAAAATGATAAAGTCAAGTACATGCACAAAATCAGCAGAAAGTTCTAAGTTACTTGCAAATGCATGAACAAAGACACCTAAATCAAACAAAATCACCAAAGCAACAAAATCAAAGCAAAAACAAACCAAAACCAAACCAGACAGAACAAAACAAAATCTGCAAAGGTTGTTTGAGTTACTTGCAAATGTATGAACAAACACACTTAAATGAAACAAAATCAGCAAAATCAAAACAAAACCAAAGCAAACACAACACAACAAAACAAAATCAGCAAAGGTATTCTGCGTTGGTTGCAAATGCAGGAACAGAGAAATTGAAGTTATAAACACAAAAAATGATAGTGTGAAGTGTGAACTTACGACCTCCTTGCTCTGCGTGTGTGACGAAATGGAAGACTATGGAAAATCAATCGAGGGCTCAATTTGTCTTACAAGAGAAATGTCAGCTAGCACTCGGGTGATATGACACAATGTCACGGTTTCCGTCCAAAATGTGGTAACCAAATAGATTTGAGACTTACTTTTCTCATCATATGTCTTTCCTCGCGCGCCTTTTTTTTTTTCCATTGTTACCCTTTCTCTGGATTTCATTTTCCGAAACACATTGTTAGGGATATCCAGACTTATCCGGATTTTAAACTACGGAATGGTTTTTTTCCAGAACTTTTACAATTTTAAGCTTTGAAATTCGTAAAATAAATGCAAATAAACATATAAAACAGAAATAAAAAGACAAAAAGATAAAAACAAGTCATTTTATTGATATTTGAATAATACATTACAATAATGTTGAAGCTTATTAAGCTTATTACATCCTAAAACTATTTCTAATCTTATCTTATTACATAAGCTATACCAGTGGCTCCAGCCTCCAGCCATTGGTGGAGAGGAAAGAGGGTGGGAGGTAAGAAGATGGCGGGGAAGAAGAAACCAATGCTGCCTGATAGGAGATACCAGTAGCTTTGGTGTTGGAGGGGAGACAGAGGGGGCACAGGGGCCTCTAGGGAACAAGAGACCATGATGGTCAATATGACCAGACAAACCAACCTCACACCCAAACTGACCCCTTCCCTATTGACCGATCATATGACCCCTGATGGATTTCCAAAGAGCCCTCTTTATGAAAGGTCAACGATGGAAACACATCGTTGTAGAGGAGAAAGAAGAAGGTGTGAAATTTTTTAAGGAAATGAAGCCTATTTATAGGGGAGGGGGGATGAAAAGAAGGTGGGGAAGGCATTAAATCCGGTCAAAAAAACGTGTAGAAACATGTTTTTCAACTTGACCACCATCAAAACATTTGAAAACGTTTTCTTTGTGGTGCAGACCACCAACCAAAAGCTTCTGGTGCACCCCGAAATATATAATCCGGAATACACATAAATTTCGGAGTTTATATTCCGGAAAGATACGATCATGGCGTGAACCAAAGGGAAACTTGGGACTTTGTGTATAGTGATGCTTGGTTCGGATTTTAAAATCCGGATTGCTTCAACATTAGATTCTTTTGTGTGTCCCACATTGCACTGACAATTTTCGTGGTCCACAACGCCCAGATACCTCTATAAATAGGGGTCCCTATTTTCCTTACAAGTAAACTACAACGCCCAGATACCTCTGCAACATGGAATTCCTTGGCTTTGATCTGAACACCAAGCTAGCGGTAGTCTACTACAACGGTGAAACACCACCCCATCTGTTTAGGATTCGTAACGATGTCACCCTCTCCGGACTGAAGGATAAGCTGGATCAAGTCAACCTTCAACTCAACCGCAGAGACACGAGGAGGGTGGTCGGTGTTGAATATCGATGTCCATTGTCTGACTCAGCCGGATCTCTTCGCTTTAGCCGGATGAAACTCACAAACGACGACGACGTGAGAACCATGTTCTATGTCTTTGGTCAGCACAACACTAGAGGACCGATCGAGTTGGACACTTCGTTGGTTAGATCTGCTGAACAAATTCTGAAAAGTTTGCACCTGCCCAGGAACCACGAAGAGATCAGGGCTCTGCTGGAGGACCAGAGGAGGAAGAAGTTAGTTTAGATGATCCGTGATAATGTGCTATGTTTTAATTAATCGTGTGTTTTATGTTGTTTTAAATGCGTGTTAGTTATGTGTTGTTGAATTAAGTTGTTGCATGTTGTTTTGAATAATATATGTGTGTGTGTGTGTGTGTATATATATATATTATTTAAACTTTCATTATGTTTTAATTTACGTCAAAGATGTTCATTTAATCGATAAAATAACCAAAGATATTAGTTTCGGATTACGAAATCTGGATTCACCTAAGGCGTAAGTGGAATCCGGAAAACGAAATCCGGAATGCCTCAGCATATGATTCTTTTGTATGGACCACGTTGCACCAAGAGTTTATGTGGTCAACAACATCCAAGGACCTCTATAAATGCATCCTCTCCGGTTTTCAGCTTCAATACCATCAAAACACACAAACACACCAAAGAAAACCATGCAAATTTTTGTCATTAAGCCGAGGACCTTTCTCACGCGGTCGCAAATGGATGAGTTAGCTCTCTATTTGACTGCGTGATGAAGATCTTCAGCATGCTGTTAAAAATACAAACAAACACACCAAAGAGACCATGCAAATTTTTGTCATTGTGCTGAGGATAACTCAAAAATATCAAGAGGTTGCTATGAGTTAGATCTTGCTGCCTGCCAGATGAATATGTCATTTGGCAAGGCAGCAGGATCTAACTCAAAGAAATCCTCTTGAAACACCTTGTCTTTCTTCATTATGTTGCAGATCTAACTCCAAAGAAGAGGTTCTTATGAACTCGATCATGTCGGCCTGCCGATCGTAACATGTCAGTTGGCAAGCCGGCAGGATCGAGTTCAAAAGCTCCTCTTCAAACACCTTCCCAAAAGATTCATCATTTATGTTATTATGGTTTTTTTAACTTTTTATTTGTCTTATGTTGCTTCTTTTTATGTTATGTATCTTTGCTCTATTTTTTTCCAAGCCAATCGCCAAGAAATGCTCGAAATAAAAGGGTCTGGTGTAGTTCGGACTATAAGATCTGGAACAACTTCATGCAATCCGGATTTTATATTTCGGAACACCTCGGTAAAATTTTGGCCGGTGCCGTTTCACCAAAGGTTTGGCCGGTTAGTGGAGTTTTAACGCGTTTTTTGGACGGTTTTGAATGAAAAACACATTTTCCTTGACTTCCAAATGACCTAGGACTTATTTTAGTCTATAAAAAGGCTTGGATCTTCAACATTTTCCTTCATTCTTCTTCACCTCCTTTCTTACATTTTCTTCAATTTTTTTTAGTTTGTGGTGTCATGGTCGTTGTTGACCGCTCATATGACCCCTACAATAGCATTGCAGCTTATGCGGGGGTCGTATAACGGTCAACAGAGACCCTTGATATCAAAAAAAGACACAAATTTTCATAGCATATGCGTCCGGATTTTAATTTCCGGAAACTCTAACAATCTGGTTCGGAAAACGAAATCCAGACCAAGGGTATTATAGGAATTTTTGTAGGGCGCAACTTTTAAATACTCAATAGATTTTAGTATTTTTATTAAATTTTGAACAAGAGTGTTTTCAACTTTTTAATCTTTCGATTTTTGAAATACAATACAAATTAGGTAAGTCCGGATACTCTAAATATAATGACGTACCCGTATCAGATACCGATATTTCGCACGTATTCACATAATATTGGACTTAATTATTTTAATTTAAAATATATATCTTATCGGATACTTATAAGATTTCAACAAATACATACAAATACTTATAAGTTACTTGACTGATATGTATTCTAAAAAAAATGAAGGATAAAAAAGTGAGACTGTGTTGTGAAAATTCAATGAAGATGTTTATGATTCAATTTAAGATATGAATCGGTAAAATTGTTTTTCGATTAACCAATTGAAAATCATGTTTTTGGTGGATGAAGATAACGAGAGAGCAGGATATTCAATCAATCAACATTAAACAAACTTTGTTTTGAGTTCTTTTATTGATGCATTTGTTGATATCCTAATATATGAATGAAAATAAAATATGATTTATACGAAAACTTCACAGATTTTTTATTTTATCACATGTGTTATTTTTTGTAAATTGTGACTTTTATGATTATAGTAATGAAGAGTAATCAATGTTTTTTATTCAAGTATTTTACATGCATATAAGTTTTAGTATAAAAATTGTGTTCACGTATCTTAGTCATGTCGTATCCTAAGTTTAAAAATTTCGCATATTTACGTATCCGTATCGTATTGCACCACACTATGTATCCAGATTTCATAGAATACAATACAAGTTAGGACAGCTACAACAACAACAACCAAGCCTTATCTCACTAAGTGGGGTCGACTATATGGATCAAATGATGCCATAGTGTTCTATCAAAAACCATATTTGGATTCAACTCATCGACCTCTAAATCTTTTCTAATGGTTTCTAAGTTAGGACAACTATTTTTTTTTTTTCATGACATCCAAGGACTATTTCATATGATTAGGACGAAATCATAGTTGTTCATGTTCTATCTTGTTTTTAACACTATTAAAGCTTCACATTGTTTGGAAATCAATGTTAGGGATAATTTATATACAATATTCATACTTCTCAATTCAACGGGACATCTTTTATAAATAATAAAATTTTGAAAAACTTACACCTAAAATGGACAATACCTAGAAATGTGTTGTGGCATACTTGAGGATGGAAGATAATATATCTCATTTATGAGAGAGCTTTATACAAGTAATAGATTATTGGGATCTATTTTCATAAGCGGACTCCACTAATATGTTTTACTAATCTTTATCCAATTTGTTTATCTCTCATAAATATACGGTCAATATATTGTAGATAGATTGAACCTATCTTAACTTGGTTGAGACATGATACTAAATATCTTCTCAATCTAAAAATTAAGAAGATCAAGGAAGAATATACCCGAGATAATTAACATTAAAAGATTTTTATGGTTTCAAAACAAAAACAAAAGAAGTGTCCAACCAAAGCAAGATGCAGTCAAGGATTTCCAATAAAGTTGGAAGAATCCGTATACATGAATTGTACAGACAAGGACCATACATAAATATACTTTGTAATGCGAATTTATCCATAGTATAAAAGATTAGAACATAATGCAATGTATTAGCAGAATATATAGAGCTCTACTTGCAATATATTAACAGAATCATTTTCTCCAAGTTGATACAACCCACCATCCTCTCAAATATGTGATTACCCTTCATTTTAATATGTGGATTCCAATAATATGTTTAACAAATCTTTTCACTTGCGTTTATATCTCTCAAATTATTTAAAAATTAAGATCAAGAAAGAATATCCACGATATAATTAAGATTAAAAGATTTTTATGGTTTTAAAACATTTTGCTTTACTAGACAAATGTATCCAACTGAATGTACCTTCCCCCGGATATATTTGTCTATGAATGCAATAACTAATTTATTAGTGTTCAACCAAAGCAAGAGTAGTCAAGGATTTCCAATAAAGTTGGAAGGATCCGTATACATGAAATTGTACAGAAAAGGACCATAAAGATTACTTTGTAAAACGAATTTATCCATAGTATGAAAAGATTAGAATCATTGGTAGGAATGTATAGAGGTCTACTTGCAATATATTAGCAGAATCATTTTCTCCAAGTTGATACAACCCACTGTCCTCTCAAATATGTATACATTGAAGAGTTCTATTTTTTCTTTTGACGAAATATATTCAAATATGAATATATTCAAGAATTATAAAATGTCATTTTCCCAACTAAATAAAATCCAAACAAACATTACTTGGCTTTTTTGTTGTTGTTAAAAGCATAGTTACGTCCACAAATAGTACAAATACCAAAATTGATATGTTGGACATTGTGAATCTGTGTTCGAACCTCGACCCATCCATTTGTGAGTGTGAGTTTTAATGGTTATTTTTCATTTCATTTATCTATAAAAAATCATAGGTCTATGCATAAACTAGTTGTATATCATTTAATTTAGACAAGACGACAATTTCTCAAATATTTTTCATGTAAATTTACTTCGCCAAAATCATATTTGATCAGGTATTAAATGCAAATACCTCTCATTATTCGCCACGGTAGACTAATCATTTCCATTAGTGACTCAACTCCATTGGTGACAAGACCACAATATTTTTTGATCGGTAGATAAGATGACAATCATCGCTTGAAACTCACACACATAGCTGCGATGTCTTTAAAATTCACAAAATTCGATCCTAGATAAAGTTGATTTTCAATTTGATACTAACTAATTATTCGCTTGTTGAATTGAAGGTACTCATTCTCGAATCTTGCTATTCCATGTTTTTGGTCCCTATACCTTTCATATCTCACCTCTCATGATTATAAAAGGGAACAAGCCACCAACTATGCATGCAAAATAAGCAAATAATTACTCTTATTTTTGCTAATCAGTGATGTCTTCTTCCTCATCCAGTACTACGTGGAATGTTGAAGACAACAAAGCTTTTGAGAGAGCTTTAGCAGTTTATGACAAAGACACACCTGAACGTTGGTACAATATTGCTAAGGTTGTTGGTGGAAAAACTCCTGAACAAGTCAAGAGCCATTATCAACTCCTTCTCCAAGATATTCACCTTATTGAATCAGGCCAAGTTCCCTTTCCTTCCTACACCAACCCTAAACATCCCACTTAATTCATTCACATATCCACATATATATATATAAAAAAAATAAAAAAATACATATGTCTAAGAGAAAATATTTTTATTTTATTTTATGATCACCACTTAAAAAGAGGGTGATAGCTTCAAGTTACCACGTGCTCATAAAGCATGTATTGTATTTCAATAGTATAGTATATCTAAATAAAGGATTTGTGAATATCCTACAATAGTATAGTATATCAAAACTTATTAGCAGAAGGCTAGGCTTTATGGAAGACTATTTGTAGTGTGAAGTCACATTCTTCTCAAGAATTCTGTTGCACAATTCTGTTATGCATTTGATTGTAGTTACTGCTTGTAACGGAGCCTTGTACTCTTGGTAGTGGATCCTAAAATTTAGGATTAAATTACCTCTACAAGTATCAATAATAAATGAAAGAAAACTGAAAAGATTCCACAATTTTATTGTTATTTGGTGTATTTCTCTTTTTGTGAACTATACCTCTTACTAAGGAGTGTTGTCTGATACTAAATATCAGGAGTTGTCTATATATGGTCTCTACATTTAGACTAAGACATATAACTCCACCTCCTTTTCATCCCTCATTTTCAAATGTTATTAATTTTTTCCTCAAAATCAAGGTATCGGTACGCAACTCTGAACATGTATTTCAGGGGTTAAGTTTTTTCAATGTTTTACGTGTAATTACAAGCCCAAAATGCTTTTCATATTAGTTCTGAGTCTCCTCTGGTGTTTTTCCCTTGCCACGAAGTATGTCACCGAAATGTCCCAGCATGATGCGCCTAAATCTAGTGTCCTCTGCCGGTGGTGATTGTGACGCAATACCCTTGGGGGACACGACTCTTTCTGATGGTGATTCTGTACTGTCTTTCTTACCACGCAAGCCACCGTCACCAAAGAAGTTGCTCATTGACCCTGCAATCCCAACCTTATAACTTGTCCCTGATCTTTCCTTCATGATAATGTCAAGGGCTTCTTTATGCGCTGGATCCAAGGCATCTAAGTCCTTTAAAAGATTTTGTATGGCAGGCAGAAGGTAGTCTCTAACACTGTTTGCAGAAAGATCTGTATGATAAATAATCAATAAATGCGAGTTGCTATGGATCAATAATACCATAATATTAAGGTTGATGTGTGAATCGTTTATCAAAGGGCAATCGTTATGGATTGTACATGTAACACTAACATCTACTAAATAGTAATATATTAAACGCCATTATTTATTATAATCTCAATCTCTCCTTGGTATACACAAGAATAATAGATAATGATGTATCAGAACATTTACAAGTAACAATATAAAACTTTTTTGCATTGATGGTACATACAATGACCAAAGTTAGGTTTTCATATAAACTCAGGAAAAGCCATGTGATATTACTAATACTATTGCTACGCCTTGGTATGAATACCAGAAAATACCTTGAAATTTATATAAAAAAGAAAGATTAATAAATGTCTTGGAGCAAACCTGTAGCATCCAGAGCACGAATTGCCTCGCAAAATGTGTTGGCTCTTTCTTGCCGAGGCTTCAAATCAGCTGAAGTAGTAATTGGCACGGCTGTAAGTTGAGAAATCTTGGACAATAGATGTGCATCAAGGTTAAGAAACAAACAGCGGAAATTAAGAAACATTGAAAGCCAATAGAAAATGAGACAGAATGTTGAGAGTCAAAATACATTTCGTAACATTATTTCCCACAAAGAAAGTTAAGGATATAATCTCTAAGTTGTTCTGTTGTGTGAGGTACTGCAACCACCAACGCATGAATGACAGCAATCGTAGCTTCATGGGATCCATCTTCAAGAAAAGCACCCATTTGAACACGTATCTTGTCAACTATCTGCAAGAGATCATATTTATGATCATGATTTTAAACGTGTAGTCAGAATTAACTTCATATCATCTAAACCTGATGATATAAGCTAGCAACAGATACCATTTCATTTCTGAAGTGTTGAGCAACAGCACCAAATGCATCAATACTAGCGCACTTCACATCAAGGTTTTGTTCAGATCCAAGAGTAACTAAGGCAGGCAAAGCATTAGTTGAGGCAACCTTTGCATCAATATATGGCACCTAATAATGAAGTCCTCTGAGTTAGTGTTGGCATTAATATGAGATTTACTTAGAAACTATGAAAGTAGTAAGCTTACAAGAGCTTTCAGAACTTTAGCAGCGGTTATTTTCATGCTCACGTTAGAGCTAACAACCATTTCCCACAGTATATCAAATATCATACCATGGTTTTCTTCATATATGCTGCATTATAAATAAAGGTCAAGACCTAAATTGGCAAAAAGACTGCTAGCAATTTTGAAAATGTAAACATATTATTGGTGGGTACACAAACCAAATGAAGCGGATAGCATTAACAATTTCAGGTGTGTGCTTGGTTGATGGATTTTCCTTGGAATTGTCTTCTAGTAGCAGCTTTCTCGAGTAATCTGTTAATTCTTTGCGTTTTCGAGGCCCTCCCAAAACACCAGCTAATAGAAGTGGTAGGACACATGATGTAGAGAGCCTTTCAGCAATAGAAGATCTTGGTCTTAAACCTACAAGAAAACTGTCAAATATAAAGCAAATATGTAAAATTTTACAGAAAAATTGAGGAAACATAACCTTTAATTCTCGAATGAATGGCCTTAGGAAAAAATGACAAATCGGCATCATCCCCAACTGCTGTTAAAAATACAGGGAGCATTATGCATTTAACATAGGTATCCCCAAACCTTTCAGCAACTGATAACAGAAACTGCAATTACGCAACTTTGATCAGAAATCATTCAGTTGCTTATGCTACTCAACATACAGCACACAATAAAAAACCAGAATATATAGACGATTAACCTTTGAAATCCGGCTTCGCAAATTGTCTTCTTTCCATGGTAACAAGCAAGCCAGCTGTATCAATTTAGGAAAGCACTCAACATGCATCCATTCAAATGCATTCCATTCAACATTTTCCCTGCCAAATGTAGAGCCAATCAAGATGAGAAAATCATACAAATCTTGTGAGTTTTGGACACAAGTCCTGACATTCCACCTATTCTCCCATTCACTTCACCCTCTTTACCCAATATTCCAACCAGTAACTCATGGGTGGAAACGAAGAATTTGCAACATTCAAGAGCCAGGGATAAGTTCAATCACTTCCTTCGTAAGTCCTATAGTTTGTTCCAAATTGAACAGTTTGAGTCAAGCTTACCTTGCATACAATTCAAGCAATGCGGTAGATAACACAAAATTTGTAGTTCCGAAGTTGGACAAGAAGGGGCATGTTTCAATTGCTTTTTGGTGCACCAAAGAAAGCAACTCAACCAGCATTCTCAATAGAACATCTATATTCCAGCGCTCTCTTTCCCCCAACACATGTAAATGTGACTCTAAACGCCCTTCAACTACAGAAAGAGTTGGACAACGCTGCAATTTCC
>Ga0315913_1010227_pt1 | contig 10858 bp, 4 predicted proteins | sample MpolsnodulesMG_FD_207736 | JGI IMG/M metagenome (GOLD analysis project Ga0315913, IMG submission 207736) | Medicago polymorpha root nodule microbial communities from Los Angeles, California, United States - small nodules | ecosystem: Host-associated > Plants > Roots > Nodule | place: USA... | reverse complement strand
TTTGTTTTTTACACTCAGCCTCTCACTGCTGTAAAATTATACAAAGTTATAATTTTTTTTTTTAATTTCATATATAAATGAAACAACTGAAGTAAAATTCATAAACAACACGACATCAAAATTCGAAGAACCCTTCAACAACAAAAAAAAATGCCAAGAAATCACTTAAATGAAATTGCCTTTAGAGCCACCCAAAAAAAAAAAGTTAATTATTAAAATATCATTAACTTTTAAATAAAATTGTCTCGCGACCCACTCTCTTTCCCATCTTAGCACATTTTCCATCACATTTTCAAGGCAATCAAAATGTGTAAATATTTATTTTGAATTTTAAAGCTATACATGTTAATTTTTTGATGGTCAACTTTATATGCTTGTTAAAACATAAATTTTGTATGTATATAGATTTTTTTTTGTCCACCCGATTTTTTTCCTAACCCCGTCAATGACTATCAACGTTCAACACATCAAATTTGGGGTTATATGTACACACGTATCATACGTGCAATTAGTTTCAGACAAACTAGACCATCGACCCGTGCTCCGCACGGGTCTTATTAACCTTAATATACAGGAATAAAGTATACCAAAGAAAAAAGTAAATCTTCATCTCCTTTTCCTTCCTAAACCCTCAATCCATACACACCTTAAAGATGTTTCCCTCGCTATTTGCACATCAACTCTTAATAATAAATTATGAAATAGTACAATACAATTGTAATAATATTAACATGCGTAATCTTAAATTATAAAAATACCAATGCAATGATTCGGTCGCACATGGTATCGTACCAAAAATTTATATATCATGCAATATAGTGTCTTAGTAAAGAACAACATTTACAAAAAGAAAAATATTATAACATATTTTATAAGGCTATAAAACTGTAATATCTTATCAAGTGCCCTTTTTTTCATGATGAAATTATCAAGTGTTCTTAATGAAATAATTTCATATAGAGACAATTAAGACATTAAGAATCCTTATTTAAAAACACCCCAAAAAAGTGTGATATAGAATACTTGGATCTAACTAAAGCTTCCATTTTAGTTCCAACGGATTCTAAAATTGATTTTATACAATTTATTGGTTTGTTAGACAAAAGAAAAGTATACCCTACAATAATGTTAAAAAAAAACTATAGCTTATAGGAAAATAAAAAGTCAATATCTCAAGTAATCAAATCTCGGTTGCACTTTCTTATAGGAAAATCAAAAAGTCAATATCTCAAATAATCAAATCTCAGTTGCACTTTCACATGATTGGAATAAATATAGATGAACACACACGTGATTAAATTGATCATTGTCTTCACTAAATTGTTTTATTGACATATTTTATGCATATTTCTAAGAGTTGATGTGCAAATAGAGAGGGAAACATCTTTAAGGTGTGTATGGAATGATGGTTTAGGAAGGGAAAGGAGAGGAAGATTTACTTTTCTTTTTTAAATTACATACTATATAACATTTTTTTTTTAAGTAAGTTAAGTGTGATTGAAGTATTATATGATCGTTTACCAGGTTAATATGTTAACATTTTAAAAAATATTTTGTAGTGTTCGTAATTTAAAAATGAAAAGTAAACCCTTCCCTCCCTTCCCTCTTAGTCTTTAAACCTTAGTAGCTTTCTAATTATTTTTAGGAAAATAAACTTGCATTATAATTTTTTTTTAAAGATGAAACTTGCATTATAAACGGGGACCAGAAGTATCCAAAATGGAAAGATACAAAAGTAATGTACTAATTGATTTAAGTCTTAGTTTTAGTTCCAATGAGAATATGGTGAATGGTATTGCTTCCCAATCATATTTCAATCTACCTCGTAAACTATGGAGATTTTTTCATGTGTTATAATTTAACTATTGCCTACGAAATAATCAGAACCACGTATTTACTATAAAATAATTAATAGTTTAGATGATTAGCAAATGAAATAATTAGATGATGTTAGCATATATAACAAAGAATAGTTTTATCCTACATTGGTAGAATAAAGCAAGAGCAAGGCAAATGACATAGTCACTGAAATAATATAACAAAGGCGTGTTCTACCAAAAAAAAATAATAGACAAAGGTCCGATATATAATTAGAAAAATGAAACTGAACCACACCTATCATTATGAGGTGTATATGACACTATTATTACTCTTAAAATGAAAACACACCAGCAACAAAATTTCAAAGCATTAGTAATGAACAACGAATGTTATAAAATATTAACTAACATTTCTATTGAACCATCACATTTATGTCTGCAGAATTTTCGATCAAATTTACATGCTTGCATAAACTAAGCAGCTACAAAACAAATTCCTAATGTTGTGTATTGAAAGAAAGAAACCAAAATCATATGAACACTCGTAGGTAGTTGGCACACTTAAGTTATGACATGTACAGTTGGGAAGGAAGTTTAAATTTGAAACAACATTAAATGAGGTAGCAATAGCTTGTAGGACTCACCTATAATTGATGCTTAAGAGGGAAATCACAAAAGCAATTAGGGTTAAGCAATTGCTTGACCTAATTAGCTTTTGGAGTAAGTATGATAAAGTGGTTATATGCAAATAGGTTGTAATTGAAATAAAAACTTATGGAGTGAATTTTTTTGGTGGGAGAACTTATGGAATGGATAATTGTATCTTGTCTTAATAATTCTAACAAATTTTTTTCACCAATTTAACCAAGGGATTAAAACATTCGGTAGATCCAATATCTTAAAAAATGAATGACAATTGAGTATGGAGATTTGTCAAAAAAAAATTGAGTATGGAGATAGTAAGTCTATAAAAAAAAAAGCCACCTTCGAATAACAGAAAAGTCACCTTCGATTAACGTTTTCACCAATTTTTGTGATTTATTATTATCACAAGATTGATTTAATTTTGAAAACCCCTAGAATTAAGAAGAGATGGTAAAACTTTTTCTGATTCAACTAAGCTATTGTGAGTGGTAAAATCGTTGGGGTATGATAGCCTATCCATCATCATGGTTGACTATCGACAAATTGAAGGACTGGAACCCCTCAATCTCTCGTTGATAGTAGACGAGATCATGATGATTGGTTGATACCGACCTCTCCAACTTCTAGAGTGTGTGGAGTCAGTAAACCACATATGTAAAGAAAATGAGCAAATGATCATTTGATTTAAATAGTTACCTTAGCATAACATTTTAAAAGTTTGACCTCTCATAACTTATTAATTACTCTATTTAAAGTGGCGGATCTTGACTTATATTTGTTGGGGTGCCGAACTATAATGGAATATATATTAAAATGATTCAAGTAGTAGCAAAAAATGTTAAGTGTTCTAGTGGTTTGATTAGCTTATGAAGGGTCGAACACACTACCATTACCACGTACAAGCAACCCTTTTCCACTTCAACAACTGAGAATATGTTGTCTAGATATATATAGTAAACTTGGGGGTACCATGACTCCCATGCGTCCCCAAGTAGATCTGTCACTCAATTATTTTATGACCCAACTTGAATCTTAGTATAAAGTGGTTTTAAATTATTTTTTACCTCACCTTTTGTAGAGCAACTTTATTATACTATGATTTTTTTCTAAATAAACGGCAGAAATAAATTATTATATTCTTTGTTTGTATGAAGTAAATTATTTAAGTATTTTTTTATTGAACTATTTTTTTATACTAATTTTGTCTTTGTAAATTATAGTGATTGTTGTTCTTCTTGACCTTATTAAATTTTTGGACGATAAATCTATTTAAGTTCATAAATTAGCATCTTATTTTATTTAACAATATATTTTACACCCTTTACTTATTTACTCCGTTCTTAAACTTTCCTAATTAGTCGCTTTCTAAGTGGTGAATGATCATCTTGCATCAAAGAACATAATATGAATCATGGTTGGTTCAATTGGTTTTTGTTTTTTATATTATTATATTTTTGTTACTTTTTAATACCTTTTTGCTTATTTATTTTTCATTTTGTTTAACTATAGTTGAATTAATTGAACAAATTGAATTATGACCTCGAGGTCTTACTGATTGGATCTTCCATTGAGTTTTTAAGATATTAGTCTAGGGAGCAAAATAGATCTTATATGAAGATAAATTGTGTGTGTGTGTGTGTGTGTCTATATATATATATATATATATATATTGTGGATAGGAGATAAATAAAAGTTACATCTTATTATCATGTTATGGAAAGGATGGTAAAATAAAAGTTACATCTTTTTATTTTATAATTATAAAAGTGTAGGAATTACATTACATTTGAATGGCAGCTATTTATCTGGCCTTGAAAGGTGGGATGTTCATTTTTTTTAATAGATGGGGTTGGATTTATGTCATTAATGTTCTTTGATGGATCCTTGGGTTTCGCAACACAGTGATTTGGAATACTATTTTTTTCAAAAGTCAAGGCAGCATCGATTCCTTGGCACATTGTCACAACGATTCCTTAGCTACTCAGTGAATAGATTCAAAATAATTTTGAATCTATTCAATCACCTCTCTGACTTTAGTTGAATCTATTCAAATTAATTTGAATCCATTCAAATTCCTCTATGACTCTGGTTGAATAGATTCAAATTATGTCTGAATCGATTCAATCTTCATCCTGGGACTTTTGAATCTATTCAAATCCTGTACGAATCTATTCAATCTTCATAACTGCCTGAATCGATTCAGACATTAATTGAATCGATTCAAAATGTTGTTTTTGGTCAAAATCTTGCTCTTGCCACCCTTTTCTATATATACTCGCTACCTCATAACACTCAATTCATTGAATCATCTGCATCTATTCTCTGTAGGTCTCAAAAACTCATTACTCATACATTCTTCAAGATTAAACACTTTTTCTTAGAATCACTTTGTCTTTGAGTGTGTAGATTCTCTAGGGTGCTAGTAGGGATTGTAAGTTGGTTCACTCAAGAAGATTGATTGGGCTTAATCAAGGCTTCAAAGGAAGTAAATAATCTCATTCCACCTCCAAAGGACTTGGGGGTCTTTCTAACCGTTCTTGATATCGAAAGGGGTTCGTTTACCAGACGTAGCATTGAAGACTCGAATGAAGAGATCGAAGGAGTGCACAGGTAATTCAAGGATCCGAAGATTCAAGAAGCACCAAATTCAAGGGGTACTTGAAGTTTTGTGGAGCTTTGTTTTACATAGGAGTTAAAGAATTAAGGCTTTAATTTGAAGGAACTCTTGTAAACATTGTAATCAACTTTTCATACATAATGGATGACCTTGGTGATGGAGTACTTCATCAAGTAGAGTAGAGGTAGCCCTTAACGAGGACGAACAAGGGTGAACTACTATAAACCTCGGTGTTCTCTTTCGCTCGCTCGCTCGCTCGCTCTCTCTCTCTCTCTCTCTCTCTCTCTCTCCTTCTCTTTACTTTCATTATAGCACTTGATTATTTGAATAATTGATTAGTGAATTGCTAGTTTTGATCTAAGTAGTGTTTTCTCATATGATTAATCTAAATCCATTTGATTTAGGTTAAAACAATTTTACTTGGATCAATTAATTGCAATTCCAATTCAATTATTCAAATTCATGTGTTTTGTGTTTTCAATTGGTAATTAGGTTTATTGTCATATAGGTTTGGTTTGAAATTGTATATTGTTTTGTATCTTTTTCAAGGATTGTTAATAATTGATTGTGTTAAAAAGATTTGTATCGTGAATCTCTCAATTCTCAGATAAAATCTTATTCCGCATATATTTGATATTTGTTAATTCATTGTTTGTGATTGTTCAAGCAAATTTCAAATAGTCAATTTTGTTAAAATCACTTTTCTCTAAATCTCCGAAAAGTTTCTCAAAAGCGCTATTCACCACCCCTCTAGCTTGGTAACCATCTAGCCATATAGACCAACATTGGATGCTTGTGAAAAGTTTTCTCAACAAGGTTAATACCAGTGTCGGAATATCTCAAGCCTCCAAATGTGCACCACCATTTACTTGTGTCTTCATCTACTAGATCATTTTGCCTTCCTAGTGTCACCGCCAAGGAGGAAGGATGGATTGACGGTCATCTATCCAAGAGTAAGGATCATCTCCAACTAACAAACATGGTACAAATAGGCAAGCCACATAGATTTCATGACAATAAAAACAAAAGAAACGTACATCGCACATTACTCCAGTTTCATAATCACCACCCCTAGCACCAAGTTAAAATCCGACTAAAATACACGAGTCCCTATTGGTCAATCTATATGCAAATGCTCATGATCCAGCCTTCACCTCTATGCATAGCCAAATGTCCCACCATTGGGCAATACCCCACCATTGGATAATAACTCCTAAAATTTGATGTTCAGTACCCCACCATTGGACATTTTACTGAATCACCTAATGCATATGAATCGTCACTACCCCACTGTTGGGTAATAACTCCTAAAACTCGATGTTCAATGCCCCACCATTGGGTATTTGTCTGAGTCCTCTAATGCACGAATGTCTCCGTAAATACCCCCACCATTGGGTAATAACTCCTTAAATCTAAGTCTTGTATCCCACCTTTGGATATAGTTTAAAATCACCATTTAGTTACTTAAGGTTATGCACCCATAAGAAAATAGTATCCATGTTAGAACAACACCACACAAATAATAACACATGGTAATCACACCAAAATAATTATCACAACACAAATATATAACACATGTCATTCATTTCAAAACAACATCACTATGATAATTATCACAACACAAATAAATGTACACATATACACGTACGGAAGCGCGTGGAGTGATACCCTTACCTTCGCAACAACAATCTTTAAACAACGGTCTTGGTTCTACTAACTCTATACCTTGACAATTAATTATTCACTAGATTAGTTTCAAATACTACACATACCGCTAATCCTTACTCAAGACTTGGGTTTGGTTGAAGTATGATTTACTACTATTATTTATTTGTCGTCAAAATAAAACACTTTTTTTTAGAGAAAATTACACTCACCTCCCTTGAGGTATTCTTAAATTGCACTAACACCCCCTCTAATTTTGATATACGCATTAACCTCCCTTCTCATGTAACACTATTAGCTTTCCATTAAATACATGACAAGAATTTTAGAGATTAGCTACCAATTTTGTTACCACTACCTGGGTGGTTAACTCACTGCTAAATAAAACACTACAAGAATATTAGAGATTAATAACGTTTCCCTCAATCACTCACACTATGTTCATCAAACCTTACTACTTAACCTAATTTTTTGTGTGTATATCGTTAATTATACAGTGTTCAAACGTTTCAATTGACATCAATTCACATTGATTTCACAACCTCCTCTTCTTCTTCTTCTAAGATTTCCAATTAACAAATTTCTCTTGATTTTACATCTTGTAGCATTGATTTTAACAATATATGTTGCTAATGAGTTCATATTTTCAATTGATTTGTTTCTATTTCTTCAATTTCTGCCCTTAATTATTCTTCATCCTCTTGAATTTGGTTTATATAGTTTTTCAACCTAGAATTTCAATTCTGCAAAAGCAACATTAAGCAATTCATCCAACGTTATTATGTTGATGTGAACTAAAATCACTTCCTTCATTCTAAAATTGAATATTTATTATGTTTAGACATCAAACTTCACGCCTCAAAAGCTAAGGTTTTATCTCAGGTTTTTCCATTAAGCCTTTTTTTTCACTAGATAGAAGATAATCATTGTTATTGCTTTTCCATATTTTTTCCTCTAGAATGAAGCATGTTTGATTATAAAGAAGTTCGTTGAACAGCCTGGTATGGCACTGAGGCTACCATTGCTTGGTCGTTGCATGAAAAGCAAAGATGAATGGTAGGGGGAGCAGTTTTTTCGACAGAGAAGCTTAGTTAACAGAGAACTAACATTGTTACATGATAGGGGAGGTGTTTGTATAGTTAACAGAGAACAAAAACCAATTTTTTTTTTTAAGAAATTTTCGTTTTTGTTTGGCCTATTAGGAGGTAAATCAACACAAAAATATTTTAAAGGGGGGTGAATCAAAATAAAAATTTTACAAGGGGGAAAATCAGAAATGACCTATATTACAGGGGGTAAAGACCTATTAACCCTTTTAGTAATGAACATGGACGTATGTTTCCTAACTAGTAACTAGCAAAAAATCAAAAACAATTATAACAAATATCACCCGTTTTTCTACTCTAATATAACAAAGGAAATATTCATATAGTTTGCTAAAATAAGATAAAATAACATAAGACATGAACTAAATAATTAGGAATGAGGATTTAACTATATAATAATAATAATAAAAAAGTAGAAAATACCTTTTTTTAAGGGAGAAATAATATCATCACTCAATAAATCATACGGATAAAATATTTTTACGTCAAATTATGATCAAATACTTTAGCATAAAAATAAAAATAAGAAAAAATATTGGGGTTTTACAAAAGAGAGAAACAATGTTTCAAAAATTAAATATTTTGTGATTTGTCTCACAATCTTTCCTTGAATAGCACTCTCCCCTCAACTCCAAACTGTGCATTGTTGTCCAGTAAACATAGGAAGGTAAACAGAGAAAGCGTCGATTAATGAAATGAATATATATTAAAGCGTAGAGATAAAATATATCAGGCATCCAATGCATATGAAGATACACTCTTTTCAAATAAGTTAGTTCTACAATGTTAGATTATTTGAGTCCAATGAATAGGGGGTTTTCAAAGCTCATTAGCATACTAAACACCTATGTAGCACCAAGACAGCGGGTTTACATAACTTTGTTGTTAGACGATTTGTACATCATAGAATGTGATCAATTTCGACTCTATTATACTTATTAATACCTACTTAGAATATGACTTTGTCATTTTTTAAAGTTAAACCAATCCATCGAAATTGTCACCGAAGATAACCGAAACTGATATTTTGAAAGAGGCACACCTTAAAGTCTCAACCCAACACCACTTTATCGGTAGTTGATAAATATAAAAAAAAATAAAATGGGACACACGTTTCTCACTAAAAGATAAAAAATAAAAAGATAATCATATTTCACGTTAACACTCAATTTTTTAAATACGTATGCTTAATAATAACATATTTTTTAACAATCAATCAATCGTAGAAATTTCCCCAATAATTTTGTACAAGTTGTTATCAAAGATGGATTTGGACTAATGTATATGTCATGCATCAAGGTAAAAGGGGTTTAGCAACTAAGAATTTTTTTTTTTGGAGCAATAGACTCTAAGATAATATCACAAAAACGTTATTTAAAAAACCACGAATATATTACAACAAATTACGTTTTATTCAACCAAAGAAAATAATAGAGAGACATTAGAGGTACTGGAAGACCACGTTATAAACAACATTAATTGTAGACGTAGTTGATTCATTGTTATCATTGGCAATCAATATTCTATAATTTTGGAATTCTAATGAAGCATATTTGATTTAAGTATCAACATTCCGTGTGATTTGTTTTATTTATATTTATGTGTTGCAAGTTTCTTGAAGATTCATAGAATCAACTGAATTTGACTATATCATGTTTGGTTTGCTTTTGAGTTGGGCTTGATACATGTTGTATTTGTTTTTTGATTTACGCATAGCGTATCGTGTTTGTTTTGATGCCGATGTGTTGTTGTGTGCTTGACGATAGAGTAATCCGCGTGAACGCACGAGTAAGACACCAGTAAAAATTTATAAGCACTCATGGTGATTCAGTCTCGAACTCAGCTTGCCAACGCAAACATGAAAATCTTTCTTTTATTTATTTACCGGATATCATCCTATGTCTCATAATTATTTAGTGTTAGAAAGTAAAATGTAAGAACAATGATTTATATCGATTTACATCGCGTAAAAGTAAAAAAGCACAAATACTAATTAACTATTGAACATGTCCTAAAATTTGATGCCTTTGTTTAGCCAAGGTAGAATTCCATGTCTCATATTATCAAAGAGTGCTAGAGAACAAATTACAAAATCATGATTTGTATAAATTTACATAGCATAGAAGCAATTGGAAGAAGTAACTAAGAACACGCTCAAATTCCATGTTACTCCTCATGTTAAGTGTTCACAACAAAAAGAAAATCTAAAATTGGAACAAGTTAATATAATTTGAACTAGTCTGACATACAAAGAGAAGTTCAATTAAATAGTAGTATGGGAATATGAATATGAATATGATTATGACTTTTTTGACAAATGAATATGATTATGACTATAAAGGGTGGTTATGTTATGGACACGATAGAATATTTTTGTTGGCAATATTGGAAGAAACAATGGTTTATGTGTTGTGGAGTATTTATAGTATGTGAGTTATGAAGGCGTGTTACTTCGTGTGTACGAGGAAGAGAAAAACGTCATATCATTGTAGTTCGTTTGGTTGGTGAGAGAGTGCAATTTAACCAATAAAGAGAGAAAGTGGATAAATTTGAGCCAATAAACGTCATATGTAAACCAACATTGTATTATACATCATTTGGTTTCGGTCGCTATTATAAGCAAAAAGTGGACTTTTGCTTATAATAATGATCGAATGATATATAAATTGAACTTTTTTTTATTACTTTTAAGAAAAATGCTAGCAATAACGACACTTGTTAAAAAGACTAAAGAGAAAAATTTACTTAAAAACAATGCATTGAATTGAACACATTGGAAACTATCTTTCTTTACGTAAAACTTATAAATTATTGACCGGCGGAGTAGTTGATCACAACATTTTTTGTTTATGGGAAATGTTAAAGAGTGTCCTCGGGACATTGGTTAAGAGGACAAATTTATAAATGTTGTATGGAGAAATAGGGAAAAGTGATTGATTTAACTTTTTAAAAGTTTAAAGATTGTTGAATTCAATGTAAACTTACTATTTTTAGGTTCCGTCGGA
>Ga0315913_1010225_pt1 | contig 10859 bp, 8 predicted proteins | sample MpolsnodulesMG_FD_207736 | JGI IMG/M metagenome (GOLD analysis project Ga0315913, IMG submission 207736) | Medicago polymorpha root nodule microbial communities from Los Angeles, California, United States - small nodules | ecosystem: Host-associated > Plants > Roots > Nodule | place: USA... | reverse complement strand
TTACGGAGTGTATCGGGTGGAGTAACCCCGAGTACAATCCCATACATGACCGATGAATTCCTAGCTAAGGTACATCAGACTCCCTCAGTGTCGTGCAGGCCCCCCTTGCGGAGCTTGTCCCGTCCCCCTGACGTGAACCTCTTGTATCCCCCTAACGTGGATAGCAAGAGACACGACACCTACATCTTGCTTAAAGTCTTGTTCATACATGATAACTTATACTATTGCTTGAATTCTTATTTACCACGGGTCCGTGATCTATCCGATTAGCGGTAACATGCTTGCATAGTCATTCTTGTTCATAGTGAAGAGTTTAAACTCATCAATTCATATCTTGACATACTTAGGGATTCATGTTATCATTCTAGTTCTCGACGATCTACGTCGAGGCTCTATGATCTTCCCCCATACTTAGTTAGTCTTTACCCGAATAAACATGTTAAACTCTCTCAAGTGCCATTGTTGTTGGAGTATGTTCATATGTCTCATGCATTTTCTGTTGGAAGCTTAAATGTGATGGTATATTAGGTTATTAAAGATTGAGGGTTTTCTTTAGATTAATAAGCGTTAAACAAGTGGTTTCGGATGGCATGCAAGGCCCCAAAGTCAGCTAAAAGTGGGACTTGGTCTGCCATTTTCGCTAGAATTTTGCTGATAGCAAAATGGCTCTGTAATGCTGTCTGGAAATTTCGCTAATAGACAAATTATTTGGCTATTAGCCAACTGGTTCTAGGAAATTTCGCTATTAGCAAAATAATTTCGCTAATAGCGAATTTCTTCGTACCAGAAGTGCAGAAAATGAAATTTTCAACCTTTCACCTCAACGCTAAGCAACCAAAGGTACCATAACCATCCAGAATGCATGAAAACTTAAGAAAATGAAATGCATGGCAATATAATCATGTTCCAAGCAACAATTGGCATTTGGGTACTAAAGTCATATCTTACTAAACTTAGCATAAATTCATGTTTTCTTACTAGGATTACACAAACCCAAAGGTGGTAAACTAATCTAAGAACTCACCTATTAGATTCAGCAACATGCATAGCTCAAAGCTTCAATTCCTATCTTCTTCCAATCCAAACCCTAACTCTTGCTCCTTTTGCTCTCATGTTTCAAAAGCTCCAAAGTTCCACCATTGCACTCCTTCTAGTTGTTTCTTGTTCATGAAGCTTCTATGATTCTTGCTCAATCCCTAGTTACATGCAATTGGAAGCTTGATGGATTAAAGAAGGAAGGATGGGACGCCACCTAGAGAGAGGGAGGAGAGAGCTCTTGAACTTTCAATGTTTAGAGAGAGAAAGTTCTAACACAAATGAATAATTTTGGCTCCAACACACTTATATACTCCCTCGGTGCAAATACCAAAATGCTCTTCGTCTTAATCGTGTTTATGCTAACACTGATGATTAACCCGTGTTTAACTGACACTGCATCATAGTGCATTCCTCATCATAGTGAATTCCATGAACATTGTTCTCTGACACACTTTCAACTGATATAATTCCAATGCTAACGAGTGGGATATTACATGTTTCATGTGTCTTAGCTTCGGAGTTATGTCTACGACCCATCGCATGTGATTCAAGAGGATGATTTGCAAGTAAGGGATAATTTGACGGTTGAGATTTTGTCGTTAAGGATTGAAGATGGAGAAGTTAAGAGGTTGAGAGGAAAGGAGGTTGTCTTGGTGAACGTAGTTTGGATTGGACCTACGAAAGAGAGCATGATTGGGAGTTGGAGAGTCAGATGAAGGAATCGTATTCGAAGTTGTTTCCTTCAAGTAATTTTCGAAGACGAAAATTCTTTAAGTGGGAGAGAGTTATAATGACTCGATTTTTAGTATATTATTTTAATTGTTTAATTAATTATTTGTTTGTTTGATGTGTTTCAATTAGGGGTGTGCATGGTTAACCAAATGTGTGAACCAAACCATTTTATTGGTTCCAATTCATAAACCAAACCATTTATCTAGTTAACCAGTAGAACAGTTCTAAACAAGTTTAGAGCAAGTTTCAAACCGGTGTTTAATGCAAACCTCTTTTATATCCTGATCAAATATAACATGATTTAGTGAGAACGAATGACTACTGACCCTAGCTTTCGACTTAGACCAAAATTGAATTGTTCTAATAAACATGGTTAGTCTAGGAATGGATAATCGTTTACTAGTGATGTTAGGTTAACGTACTTTAAACCTTCAAGATTATTAGACCACCTAAGGAATTAGGGGCTGTAGTTGAGAAGAGAGTTCTAACTCGAGGAATCGATTAGGACTATTTTGTTAACTATCGTAGAACTAGAGAATCATTCGTAAGAAATAGGTACAGTCTACCAATTAGGAAAACACTAGAGGATTCGACGGACCTGATCTCATCTCTCTCTAAATTTTCTTAATCAATCTTATTTTAAGTTACTTGATTGCTTGACTTAATCAGTCAAGCTAAACCAACCGCCTAGTGGCAACTAAAAGAACTTTATACATCCTTCTTAATAACGCAATTAAATTCTTGAGATTAAAACCAGTCCTTGTGGGAACGATATTTTTTACTACTTCGATAGTATTTAGTACACTTGCTAAAAGTCTATCACGAATTATGAAAAAATATTATCCTATGAAAGTGGTTCAACTTATTTTAAATATGTCCCATACTGATCTTGATCAAGTATTCTCTGACAGTACTGCAAAAGATGTGGATCTTGGTTGTTACCAGGATTCAGTTATTGTTGTCAATAAAGGTCATCAGATGAAGCTTGTCAAAGTTCAAATGGCCTTCACTTATGTGGATATGTCAAGCAATTACTTAGAGGGACAAATACCTAATGAACTAATGCAATTCAAGGCATTGAATGCTCTGAACTTGTCACATAATGCATTCATGGGCCATATACCAGCGTCAATGGGGAATTTGAAGAATCTTGAGTGTTTGGACTTGTCAAACAACTCTTTGAATGGAGAGATCCCTCAAGAGCTTTCAAGTATATATTTCCTTGAATATATGAACCTCTCGTTAAATCACCTGGTTGGGAGAATTCCGCTTGGTACTCAAATTCAATCATTTGATGCAGATTCCTTCAAAGGGAACGAAGGGTTATGTGGACCTCCACTGACCAACAATTGCGACGACGATGGAGTGCAAGGGCTTCCACCACCAGCATCCGAGTTATCTCATTCTCATAATGCCAGTTCAATTGATTGGAATTTCTTAAGTGTGGAGTTGGGATTTATTTTTGGCTTTGGAATTTTCATCCTCCCCCTTATTTTCTTGATGAAATGGAGATTGTGGTATTCCAAACATGCAGATGAAATGCTTTACAGGTTCATCCCCCAGCTAGATTTTGTGTATGAACAGCATGAAGGGAAGAGGTATAAATCTCTAAGGTGGAGGTACTAGTCACTTAACTCACATCAAGGGTGCAAGCAAAACATGACTCATTGTATTCCTCCCTTGTTCCCTAGGCCTCTTTTTCTTCTCATGTTAGTATCGTTGAAGAAGAACGAATCTGATAGCTATGTGATAAGTTACGATTGCAGTTAGTTCGCTACCAATTTTCAGAAATAATCACTCTGTATTATTAGAGCGTATGCTAGTTTCTTTGCTACCATTTTAGTTCTATTATAATAACAACAGTTGTATTTGTGCTTCAAAAGTTATTTATTTCCATAATATATGAATTCAATTTCATCCTTTTCTGCTACCATTTTGTTCTTATGATAGGATACAAGCAAAGAATGTCTCAAGTCTCGATGCATCATTCGTATCATTCACTTGTTTACGGTGCCTCTTTAATCTGACTATTTTGCTTGTCACATTACTATCCTTGAAGCCTAAGGAACCTATCAATTCAGCGATGAATAATCACTATTTTTATTTGAGTGTGTTCTAATATCTCTACTAAAATTTAAGTTCTATATATAAATAGAAGTTGTTTGTATACTTCATCTTTCTCTCTGCAATTTGTTCTTATGAGTCAAACAATGATGACAGCAAAAAGTTGTTAGAAAATTGAACTTTTGATTCAGATATTTTAAGTTTACTTCATTTTTTGAGTTCCCTTAAATTAGGGTATTCACTGATTAATCTGAAATGTTATTATTGTTACTTTCTGTTACTACTCTTATTGGATTCTGTTTTTTCTATTCCATGAATTCTTGCTTACTGTTTCTGCTACTTTATAGTATGGTCATGGAGTTGTATCTTGTTCGATATATATCTACTGCAAGCTTAAGTTTTTCATGCTTCCTTTGCAATTTCATTGATTGATATTAGTTCTTAGTAGTAGAATAAAGCTTAATTTTTGCATTTGGCAGATTAAAGAAAACTTCAAAATAGAGCGTTCGATTTCGTCTATGGGTCTAACAAGATTATCGGCACTCAAGTTCTTCGCATGCAATTTTTGGAAAATAAAAACAAAATAAAATAAAATGCCTTAGTCTACGGTGTGACAACGGAGTTACGATATTGTCAAAATTGGTCCCGGCAACGGTGTCAAAAACTTGATAGGTCCGCAAGTGCATGGAAATATCAGTTTTAGTATAAAAGATGTCGAATTCCACAGAGACCAATGTCAAGTACAGTTATCTACTGTCACGTTGTTTATCTAAGGCGATGCTAATTAGTTTGATTGCAAAATTAGAAAATTAACTTGTTTTTAGTTATTTTTAATGACAAGAGACCGGAATATAATTCGTGTCGACCTTGTTTTTGTAATTTTGTTTTGTTTCTTTGATGAACCTTCGGGTTCGGTGACATTGTAATTATGTAAACACTGTTTTTGGGTTTCTTTTTTTCGCAACTTGTGCAAGGGGAAACACCTTTGACTAATATATATTCCATTTTGATTTGTTCACAAAAATAACAGGAGAATATTATAAATATTTTCGCGCGTAAAAGGATTAAATTAAACAGGCCGCTCCGCTTTCGCATGTACGACACCGAATTTCCACTTTGTAATCTATTCGACCGCTTTCGTGCGTACGCATTACAACTTCAAAATTCTGTTTAAAAATTAATCAAATTTTATGCGAAAAGTTGTTTTTAGTAGAAATTTTAATTTAAAGGTTTTGTTTGCTTTCGCATAGCTGGAATTGTATTTTAAACTCATAGCTTTCGCGTGTCTGGCTACAAGTTTAAAATAGCGTTTTTGAAAAAGTGCTATCGCCTGTATTTTAAAGTTAACTTCTGGATTTTCTTCGGACAAAGTTTTCGCTCTTTCGAGAAAAAACTAGTAGCACTTATTTCAGCTTTCATTGTAACTATTCATCGTTAAAGACTACAATCCAAGAAATCAGCAACAATCCAATTCAAATGAACACCAGTTTAAAACCCGCAGCAACAGTGAATAATTATATAACCAGAGGTACCATACAAATACGCAGCAACAAGGAGAATTGGAAATTAAATAGCCAATTGAATTGGTACGAAGCAGTATCAAGGGAATTGATATAAAATAGTAGCAATAATGGGTGCGTTTGTCTCAACTTTAAAAAAAAATAGATTTTGTATAAAAAAATTTAGAGATTTTTTTTAGACGTTTTTAAAAAAATTTGAAGTTATTTGTGTTTGCCTACTATCTATAAAAATCCATTTTTTTGAAAAAATAAGTTTTAACATGCACATGTGTTATCTCCTTGCTGTTGAAAAAAAAATAGATTTTGAGAAAAGGTAATCCTAATAGCTTTTCATTTTATGGTCAAAATAGATTTTTTTGATAAAATGATTTTTCTAAAAATCCTAAACAAACACTTAAAAATGAAAAAAGTGATTTTTTTAAGGAAAAAATAGATTTGTTTTAAAAAAAAATTGAAACAAACAGGCCCAATATTGATTGAAATTTGCAACATAAGTATGAAAGCTAAGAATTGAAATTACAAAATAAGCACTTAAAAGTGAAAATAAGATGTTTCTAAATCATTGGTTTTCTCTCTAAAAAGCTTGGGGGCATAAAAATTGAGTTTGAGGCTATTTATAGCCCAAAATTCATACTGAAGTGTTCTTGGATCATGTCCCAAGTGGTGGAGAAAATGCACGAAGCCAAAAGTGGGGAAGAATTCTTCAATTTGACTCTATGCATTGACTTTCCATTTGACTTATTAACTTTTTGAGCATTATTTCACTGTTTTTTTTCATTTTGACGCGCAAAGACCTTTAATCGACATGTACCTAAAATAAACACACAATATCAACATAATATTGCAAAAATCTATAAAATCAAGATCAAAGCATGTGTAAATCAAGCTAAAATAGTAGTGCATTTTAAGTGTTATCAATGTTCTTGTATAATCAGTAATAATAATTGTTGGGGCATGAGGTCGGCTTGGTATCTTTCACATTTAATTAAAATAACTATACAATTGAGTTGGACAACACATTCTAACATAAAACCTTATTGAATTTATGGGCTCTCTCACTTCTATATTGCTCATGTTTCACATTTTCATAGAGTGTGGGACTTCTAAATCACTACAAAACAATAATAAACAAAAAATTAAGCAAATTGTGGTAAAAAAAAATCATGATATTAAGGCTATTGATATTACCATATCATTTGTATTCATCCCTTCTTTTTCAACTGAGGTAAAAAAATCATTTGTATGTTGCAATATTATTATTAGAATATAAAATATAATTGAGGTACAAGTTAGGTATACTTGATGCCCAAGTTAGAGATACTTGAGGTTTAAGACAACATCATTATATAAATACACATTAGAGCATAATGAAACAATCAAGAGAATGAATTCTATTATGGTATAAGTAAGCTTCGGATCAAGAGAATATCAAGAGAATGAATTCTATTATGGTATAAGTAAGCTTCGGTTCTGATCTCTAAACCTAGTGTCCCCCCCCCGGCTCCCAATCCTATTTTCTCAATCGCAACTCTTCTTCCACCCTTTCTATTATTTTTTTGTTACAATTGTGCTTTGCGGTTGTGTTTGTGAATGCAAGTTGTAATCTATCCCTTAACTTGTAATTACTTGTTTCTTGGCAGTATTTATCTCCTTCCTTAGCTTGTTACGTGGCTACCTTTCTCCCCTTCTTGTTTTTCAAACATTATTTATATATTATTCACCTATTGTTTCTCTCTCTCTAAACATTACTGCATCATCATGTCTGAACCCGAAACCACCATTACCACCACCAATCGCCCCATTCATCCTACCCTAACTGTTAACAATATCACAAATTTCATCAAAATTACTCTAGATATTGAAAAGAGTCAATACAATACATGGTCTGAGTTATTTAAAATACACGCTTAAGCTTATGAGGTTCTTGACCACATCATCCCTACACCCACCACCGAACCTACCTCTTCCTCTCCCTCTCTCAAAGAATCTGACCCAGCACTATGGAAACGCCTTGATGCCATAATTCTCCAATGGATTTATGGTACCATATCGATTGACCTTCTCCATACCATCATTGAGCGTGACTCTACCGCACAAAAAGCATGTGACCGTCTCTTCAACATCTTCTTTGACAACAAAAATTCTCGTTCGCTCTATCTAGAGCAAGAATTCTCTCGTGTCACCGTGGAGCAATTTCCAGATGCCTCATCATATTGCCAACACATTAAGTCTCTTTCTGATCAAATGTCTAATGTTGGTGCATCTGTTTCCAACGAACGTATGGTTCTTCATCTCGTTTCTGGTCTCTCTGATGCCAACGCTACAGTGACTCTCAAATCCGTCATTCTGAAATTCTGCCTCCTTTCTACAAGGTTCGGTCTATGGTTGTCTTGGAAGAAACGACGATGGCCAAACGCACACAGAACAACACTGACAACTTTGTGTTTATTGCTTCTCAAGAGAACAATCCTCTCAACTCTCCTCCTCCTCGCGCCAATCGAAACCAACAAAACACCACCAGCAGTCGCGGCGGATGCAGTAGCTCAAGCAATTATCGTGGTGGAAGAACTCACGGTCGTGGCCGAGGCGGACGATCACAATATCATCAAAATGGGGCATGGAATCAGTCGTAGGCATATCGTCCTTGGGTTTCCAAGTGGCAGCCATGAGCCATTCCTCCTTGCCCTTATCCTACCATTGGAAATTCGCACCAATCAGCCGCTTCAAACCGTCAACCCGGCATTCTTGGGCAGAGAGCACAGCAGGCACACATGGCTTCAGCACAACCATCATACACACCAATAGACATTCAAGCTGCAATGCAGACTCTATCTATGGCTCCTCCTGACGAGCAGTGGTACATGGACACAGGAGCCACATCTCACATGACGGCGAACCGAGGTAATCTTACGTCTTATTCCAATATAAGTAATCATGTTACTGTTGGTAGTGGTAATAATATTCCAGTTATTGGTCATGACAATGCATTATTACCTAACTCCCAAACTCCTTTAACTTTGAATCATGTCCTACACGCACCTAAGTTAATCAAAAACCTTGTTTCTGTGCGAAATTTCACCATTGACAGTGATGTTTCTGTTGAATTTGATCCATTTGGATTTTTTGTGAAGGATCTTCAGACAGGAATGCCCCTAATGAGATGTGATAGCGCGGGTGACCTATATCCTCTTACTACCATACCACCGACTCAACTCTCAACACCCTCTTCTTTCATTGCTTTATCCAATAATTCATGGCATAATCGTTTAGGACATCCGGGAGCAGCTATTTTAATTTCTCTTCATAGAAACAATTTTATTTTCTGTCAAAAGTCCCAGCATAATTCAGTTTGTCAGTCTTGTCAATTTGGAAAACAAATAAAAATGTCATTCTATGAATCTTTGTCTCACACTTTATTACCGTTTGATATTGTGCATAGTGATCTTTGGACATCACCAACTCTTAGTTCTGGTGGTCATCGTTACTATATTTTATTTTTAGATGATTTTACAAACTTTTTATGGACTTTTCCAATTGCACACAAATGTCAAGTTTATTCCACTTTTCTTCATTTTCCCAATCACATTAAAACACAATTCGAAAGAGATATAAAATATTTTCAATGTGATAACGGAAAAGAATATGACAATACTTCTTTCCATAATTTCTGTAAACAAAATGGAATGAGTTTCCGGTTTTCTTGTCCTCACACCTCACCTCAAAATGGAAAAAGCCGAAAGAAAAATTCGTACTATTAACAATATCATCTGTACTCTTCTTGTACATGCTTCCCTACCACCTTCTTTTTGGCATCATGCTCTTCATATGGCTACTTATTTGTTAAATATTCTTCCAACCAAACAATTAGCTCTTCAAACACCAACTACGATTCTTTACCAAAAGCGTCCCTCCTATTCTCACCTTAAGGTCTTCGGGTGTCTCTGTTTTCCATTAATCCCTTCCACTAATAGAAATAAACTCCAACCAAGGTCAAAACCATGTGTCTTCTTAGGTTACCCCTCTAATCATAGAGGATATAAGTGTCTTGAATTGTCTAGTCGCAAAATAATCATTTCTAGACACGTTAATTTTGATGAAACTATCTTTCCATTCTCTTCTTCACCTGCACCCGCCTCCTCATGCTATGAATTTTTGGATACAAGCAATGCTCACTTTCCTTATCACATGTTACCTACCTCGACCACCCATCAATCAATACAACCAATTCCTACCCCTAACACACCACAAATCAACACTACTCCACCACCCATCCCTCGGCCTCCACCCTATCTCCCTCACCCCCATCATATTCAACGCCAAACAATACCATCAACAACACAAATCATCCACCAACCCCTGTCTCTAACACCACATCCTCTCCTACTATCCCCACACCTACTTCGTCTCTAGCCAATCCTCCATTATCTCCTCAAATGACCACCCGAGCTCAACATGACATTTTCAAACCACGACAACTTTTTAATCTCCACACTTCTACTTCACCCATCATTTCTCCCTTGCCAACTAACCCTATCAATGCATTACAAGATCATAACTGGAAAATGGCTATGAAAGACTAATATGATTCTCTTATTGGAAATAAGACGTGAGATTTAGTACCACATCCAACTAATGCTAATGTCATTCGTAGTTTGTGGATTTTCAGGCATAAGAAAAAATCAGATAGTTCCTTACATTTATTAGAAGCAATGACAATGACAACACTAATAAACTGTGGAATTAAGACCGCTTGAAATTGAAAATAAATTATTTATTTTATTTAATTGATAGTAAATACTATTCGTTACATGATTACTTTGATTCAAAGAATATTTATTAATACAACAGTGGTAAGAAAAGATAAGTGTTTAACATAAAAAAATAGATATAATTTATTTTTGAAAAAAATAAAATAAAATAGATATTATTGTTGAACATTAAAAAATAGATGATTGGATAGTGTATGAGTGTATGATTCAAAAGTGGATAATTCATTAATTTGGTTTTTTTCGAGATAATGGGTTAATTTTTATACATAAAACATATGAACTGAATTATTAAAAAAAACTTAGAAAGTGGATGCTTGGATAATTCGTATTATTAAAAAAATATCATATCTCATTTAGTTTGATGATAAAAATTTTATTTATCAAAAGATAAAAATTAACTTTACATGATACATTTATACTACACGTGTCTCAAATTATTTATTTATTTATTTTTTTGTCCAATATTTGTCTCAAATTATAAGCCATTTACAAAAGATAAAAACTAATTTTTTTTTAAGGGCTTAATAGCAGTTTTAACCCCCTAACTTTTACGAAGTTGCGATTTTGGCCCCTTAAGAAAAAAACTACAAAATCACCCCCTAAGTTTTGTATCTGTGGCAGTTTTGGCCCTAAAGGGAAAAAAAACACGTGACACCTCACTTAGGGTGCCACGTCAGCGTAGACCGAGTCAAAATTGGCTTTAGGGGTCAAAACTGTCACATATGCAAAACATAGG
>Ga0315913_1010220_pt1 | contig 10861 bp, 6 predicted proteins | sample MpolsnodulesMG_FD_207736 | JGI IMG/M metagenome (GOLD analysis project Ga0315913, IMG submission 207736) | Medicago polymorpha root nodule microbial communities from Los Angeles, California, United States - small nodules | ecosystem: Host-associated > Plants > Roots > Nodule | place: USA... | reverse complement strand
ATATTGTATTCTACTATTCTATATCCTAACATATTGTAGCAATATGTGCTATCAATATAGACCATGTTGAAGATTATGGTTGTGTGGTTGAGGGATTCCTGATTGCAGGAAAGTCGGTTCAGTGTTGCATAGCAGCTTTGATGATATATAATGTTTGAGGGATTTCTGATTGCAGATTATGTTTCAAGAAAGGCTTTATAATTTTTCAATTTAGTATAAATGTACAATAGGACAAATTTGATTTAGACCTTTACATATATTTTAGGCCTTGTACCCAGCCATCTGCACTCCCTTACAAGATCAATGAAATTTTGGTTAGAAAATATCACTTCGAAGATTAAACAAAAGGAAATTGAAAGCAATTCTACAAATATGTGATTTTAGTACCGAGGTAGTAATTTATCAAATAATTCTGGTAACTCACTGTTATCATCTACAGATTCGAGCGTTGTTTTGTTGCTGTGTTGTAATGGAGGAAAAAGTGAATTAGGGATCCAAGTTCTTCTGTTGATTTTGGGATGGTTATGGTGGAGTGATTGGAGGGTGTTTATGATGATAGATGAAGATGACAATGATGGCGGTGTAGTGATTAAATAGTAGGTTTAATTTTTTTCCTGGGTTTTATTGATGAAGGATGAATGTAGATGAAGATGAGGGAAGAAGAAGAAGAAAGTAAATAAATTAGGTGTTGGTGATACACTATAAAATCTGATAGACCTCCGTAATCCAACGGTCTTTTTTTTAGGGGATTAAAATTATCAAAATTGGATCAAATTGAATAAAAGAAATAAGTTAATGGACGTGTTTGAGAAAGTTAAGACTTATGAGACTAAATTGAATAAAAGAAATAAGTTATGAGACCGACAAATCAATTAAGCCTCGGGAGAACAACAACTTTTCTTAGTTCTTACTTCCCCCATTTCTAAAGAATTAACATGTTTTTGGAAGTGTATTTTTTTAACTAGATAAATATTGTATTTTGAGATTGCTCTCTAGCTGCACAAAATTCACGTTTTTGAATGTGTACATGGAAGTGATATTAAAGGTGTGAAAATCTCCTCTCTTAAAAAAATGCTAGTCTGGATTCAAGGTTTGTTTTTAGTTTTTCTACAGAGAAGATCTGGGAAAGTTTACTGTTCTTTGCTACGTGAAAGAAAGATTTCTGCTCTTTACACAGCAAGTTTCACTCGCATCTAGCTGAAATACCTAAACTACCCATTCATTAGTTAACTAACACAAGTATAAAACATTGCGTCAGTTAAGTTACGCTGCGTGACTTAAGTCACACATAGTAACTTAACTCACTTTTTTTTAATTATTTACTACATTCAAATTATTTTATTCTAATTTATTTTTTCACTTTATTCTAATTTACTTATTTTCTAATTTATTTTTTCACTTTATTCTAATTTATTTATTTTGCTAAATTATTTGTTCATTTTATTCTAATTTATTTATGTATTTATTTTATTCTAATTTATTTATGAACTTAAAATAAATATTGATTCGATTTTAGTCATTAAATAAATACAAATATAAATAAAAGAAAATTAACTAAATTAATATTTATTCATTAAATACAAAATTAGAAAATAAAAGCAAATATAAATAACAAGGAATTAACAAAATTGAGGCATATAACAATATCTCATTTTATTAATAATTCATACAATAATTTATTCGAATTCACTAAATCTACTTATTTTCTCCTTCTTGGAGTAAAATAGTGAGCAACCTTCTTCGGGAAAATACATCATCAACCATTGGGATAAATTTAAATCTGGTTTTTTTTTACCCCAAGAAATTCTTTTTACCCACGGTAAAAAGTTTCTGGGGTTAAAAAAAACAGATTTAAACTTATCCCAAGGGTCGATCACTTTCCCAAGTCGGCTACTCACTATTTTACCCCGAAGAAGTTTGATCACTTTTGCCCCCAAAGTGACTATTGACAAAAAAAAAACAAGAAGAAGAGAAAGAGAGGGAGAGAGTGAGAAGGGGAAGAAAGTGATATGGTGTGAGGAATAAGGGAAGTATGGAGGGGTATTTATAAGTGAGAATGATAGTATAGGTTATAAACACTATTAATGTGGTCAAAAAACGTGTAAAATTTGGTAAAAAAACGTGTGGATTGAATGTTGAAAAACTGACCACCGTCCAAAAAAACATTTGTTCTTCAGCTCTGACCACCAGCCAACGTGCGTGACTTAACTCACGCAGGGGTACAACAAGAAAACATGTTGGGCACGAGCAAAAATTGCAGGGGGAGAGCAGAAATCTGAAAGAAATCACATAAGAGAAAATCACCAATAGTTATGAGTACTTGTGATGGAATTTATTTACAACCTCTCAAGGAGGGGATGAATTCTCTCAAGTGAAAATTTCTTAAATTTTCTCAATTGTTACAGATTTACATCTATACTATTAAACAAAAGAGAAAAAAGAGATATCATAATATTATAAAGAAAATAAGATATTGAGGGTGTGGTTGAGATGTAACAATCGAGAAAAATGGAGAATTTCACTTGTGAGAATTACACCTATACCTATTCTTAACGTAGACGGAAGTTGTGCAAGCATTCCAACCCGAGCCGGCTTTGGGGGGATAATTATATGGGTGTTTGCGGTCCGGTTTGGATCGGTTTTGAAGCAAAAACTCATTCAATCTAAAGATAAAATTATATGCGGTTCGGTTCGGTTTTGGATGATTAGTTTTAAAAACTGATCCGATCCGATCCGATCCAAATTAATGCGGTTTGATTTGGATCGATTTTTAGATGTCCAAATTATAAATTGTAACTTTTTTTTATTAATAATAATCTTATAAAAATATTATAAAATGATAGGTTCGATACAAAATATTGCATATGATTTATAAAAAAAATAATAGTGCGGAATAATAATGATTGATTATCTTTAAAACATACGAAAAAGAAACAAAATTGATTAAATTAAACTCATACATGGTATTAAAAGAATTAAAAAGAAAAAAAATAATAGCTTAATATAATATAATATATTCTAATTGTAAAAATGGAAATATATATTAAAATATTTGTATGCGGTTCGGTTCGGTTTGGTTTTGAAAAATCAATCCAAAATCCAATCCATTCCAAGCAGTTTTCACAAAATATCATCCAAACACATTCAATAATATTCGATTTTGTGTGATTTTCGATTTTTTTAGATCGATTTGCGGTTTTAATTTGGATCGGTTTGGATTTAAACACCCCTAAATAATTTGCAATAGCACGGGCTTCTACCTCTCTAGCTTCTTAGGTTTCCTCTCAAATTCGACTTGATTTTGCTTGCTGAGCTCACGGAAATTCACAAAGGCTTCTGGCTAGCAGTAGACATGGGTTTTGTAGAGTTGGTATACCACTCAGATTCCCTCCTCTTTATCAATCTTATCACATGTGATGCTTCAAAATACCATACCTAAATTCTGGATATAAAGGATATTCTAGTTTCTCGCAATTTCACTATCCAACACATTTTCAAGAAGGAAATCAATATATCGATTTCATGACAAAACTAGGAGCTTCGTCAAATGGTGACTTCTTAGTCCATTCCCCCCGACCTCCTCGCTCTGCTTAGGAACGACGCTTTGGGAACCTTCTTTCCAAGAACTTAAGTTTTTGTACTTGCTTTTCTTTTCCTGTTCTTGTTTGATTAGCTTTGCAACAAAAAATATTAGTATTGGAAAGAATCAAACACAAGACATTAAAAAGTAGCACATTCTCAAGTCTCAAGTCAATAGCATAGGGCAACTCATGTGGGTTTAAATACTTGATTAAATAAATAACTAACTACATATGAAATCAATGTAAATAATACTATTTGAATAAGCAATTAGATCTTGAGATTTAATTGCGGCAGTCATGGTCATGGTCATGGAGAAACATGAACGTGACTTTGTTCACCCACGCGTCACCATATCCCTTCCACACTCTACCTTAATTATTTGTCCACCATCTTCCGTGATTATTGCACGTATACATATACAATACCTACCATATCAATTCTGATCCCACATGTATGTCTGAATCTATATGAATAATCGAACAAATTGGTAAGAACAACTGAGAAGTTGTAGCAGTAGTAATTTTCCATTATGGATTCTACTTACTCACAACACAATCTTGGGGGACTTTAAGACATGTCCTAGGGCCAACCTTTGACGGTGTATCTAGGAGTTTGGATTATGTCTATACATTATTTTCCCTAAAAAAAAGTCTATAGATTATTTAATTTTTTATTTGACCAGATTTAATTTGCAAAGTCTAGTTCTATTTAAACTATTCTCACCAAAATTAATTAGGCACAGTAAGGAGCATTATGAGATTGAGAAGGATGCTTGGTGATAAAAATCGGATACTACAAAAGCATGGGTCAAAATAAATAGGTTTTTCACAATATGCCACGTGGTGGATGTGGATCATATGGTAGAGATTGCAAAACCACAAAAGTGAAGAATACGAGTAAATGTTTATCAAAAGGAATGGATGAGTAAGCTAAGTGTGCACAAAAAAATCTCATGTTTATCATAAACTTGCAAATGGCTAGAGTTTTCGTCTTTTAATTTGCTCCTGCTCATTATGAGTGGTTCTGGTTGTTTGGGATACAGTGCCAGACAAGTGCAGTGCTTGTATGCATGTATGTACTCCATATAAACCTGCCCCATATTTTGATCCATTGAACTTTGGTTATTGTCGGTGCACTTCAAACAAGTCATTTTCCCTTTTAAGGTTTAAGCTTCGTCTTAGAAGCTCATTTAAGTAAAAAACGCTCAATCAGAGAACAGTTACACACATACTTACATATTATTATTATTATGTATGTCCTATTAATTTCAGGTGACAACTAGAGTACCATGAAAGTACGGTGAATAATCTAGCTCAATCAATAAACATTCATTTTTTTAAGTGGTATCCATAAACTATCTTGACCCCACAAATAAATTGCTCATTTTTATTGGTTGATGGATAAATTATCTATTATAAGCATGGCATGAATTTTTATTATTAATGATTTAATAATAATAGTAATAATATTACTTTATCCTAGTCAAAAAAAAAAAACCTTTATCCTAAATAATAGTAATAATATTCAGTTTTTGTTTTGTTTTGTCCTTTTCGTTACTCATAAAGCCAAGCCACATCTAAAAAGTGTGGCAGTTGGTTTACCTGCCTTCCATATTATACCAGTTGAGTGTCGGTACTCGGGGACTCAGATTAGTGGACCATTTTATAGTTTTCTTTTTCTTTTCAATATTAGTACATCATAAAATATTTATTGAGGCTGATATTATTTTTAGGTAAGGCTCATATTACTCTTTTAAATTAATAAAGAAATAAAATAAGAAATTAACTATCGTTACTATTTTTTTTTTACAAACTATCGTTACAATTATATGGACACTATGTAAGAATCCCAAATTTAAAAAAATATCCTTTCAAAAGTCAAATATTTAAAATTTAAATGCATTGATTAGTCTTAATTTTATTTTTAAAATGTCTCAAGGACACTGGTTAATCTCTTCTAAATGACATTAATCTGTATAGAATTGTACCCAAATCTTATAAACAAAATCTCTAGTTCAAACCTTTAGAAAAAAAATATGGTTCAAAGATGATATCCCATCAAAGATGACCCGCTAAAATATCCAACAAAAATTAGGTATCGAAGTCGATGAAAATTTTGCAACAATAACACGTTTTAAAAAATTAACTAAGACATTGTATAGAAATTAATTCAATTTAGAGTTTTATTTGTGCTGTCATTGTAGACAAATAGATACCTAGTCATAGTTCACTCTCTTAGTACATCATATTTATAGACTACCTTAAAGAATTGGAGATAGTTTAGTTACTAGAATAAATATGTACGTGGTATTCTACAAACTAATTTTTACTCCACTAATAAATATGTTTACGCACTAATTTTCATTAGCTATTGGGTTAATTGTTCATAATTTTTCAAAGCTAATTTAGAAAAAACCAAAACATTGTTTATGTTAGAAGAGGGATTGCATTAACTTAACTATCTAAACAATAGTACTACTTTATTTGATTAGGTATAGAATATCTATCCCACCCCAACAAAAAAAGGTCTAGAATAATAATTACAATTTTCAAAAGATTTTTTTTTTTCTTGCAGATCTTCAAATTTATTATCATTACTTGTAATTTCCTTAGACAAACTTCCTTTTCACTTTTCATGGTCCAACAACTACCCATTAAAGAGATGCACTTTTGCCTTTCCTCTTAAGTCTTACCACTCACTCACTATAACAAAATAATTCCCATACACATTGATAGTGTGGTAAGTGCATCTTGCATAAACTAAGAGATTGAATATCAAAGATGAAGCATTTTGCTTTGTTATTTCTTTTGGCCATTTTGGTCCCTCAAGAGTGTTTCAATATCAATGTAGAAGCTGCTGGTGATGGTTTTGTGAGAACAAGAGGCATTCACTTTATGTTAAATGGAAATCCTTACTATGCAAATGGCTTTAATGCTTACTGGTTAATGTATACAGCTGCTGATCCGTCTCAGAGATTCAAGGTTTCAAATGCTTTCCGTGAAGCAACAAGTCATGGACTTACTGTTGCTAGAACTTGGGCTTTTAGTGATGGTGGTTATAGTCCTTTGCAATATTCTCCTGGCTTCTACAATGAACAAATGTTTAAGGTATTTTATTTTTCATAAACTATTCAAGGTCAAACAAGCTTTAAATTTTTACAATTTGCTTTGTCTTAACTCTTAACCATACTTGAGAAAGGGTCCTCGTAATCTAACGTTAGATTACGAGGTAAATAATAAAGTCTGACCAATAATTGTTTCAGTAAAAAAAGTTGAAAATTGTTCATTTTTTTGTCTTAAACTTCTGGTTCCCTGCGAAAATTGTTCGATTTAATACATCATTTGGTAGTTGAATGTATTTTGTATCTGATTTTCTCTGTTTGTTGATTTGAAGGGGTTGGATTTTGTTATATCTGAGGCTAGAAAGCATGGGATTAAGCTGATACTAAGCTTGGTGAACAACTATGAGAGTTTTGGAGGGAAGAAGCAGTATGTGAACTGGGCTAGAAGTAATAATGGACAGTATTTGACATCAGATGATGATTTCTTTAAGAACCCTGTTGTTAAAGGTTTCTACATCAACCATGTTAAGGTTAGTACCAGTAGAACTTCTTTTGTCTTTGGTAAAAATTGAATATGGAAATTATCATATGGATGAGATTAAAACATTAGAAAATGAAATCCGTTCCTTTTAGTTTGTAGGATTTAATAAAAATTTGTGACTATGATTGAGAATGCATCAGTAGCTATGAAGCACGGACACTCCTTGAATAAGGCGTGTCTCCGTGTCAGACATGGGTCGTGTCCGACATTGACAGACACCGACACATGTAATTACACTGAAATATGTGATTTTTTAAAAAATTTAGCTGTGTCAGCGTGTCGTGTCCGGTGTCCGTGTTTCATAAATCAGTAGTATTACTAATAGTGTCTCAATCCCAATCACAAATTTGCTAGCATTTGACTGTGAATTAAAACTTTATTCTTATTTATGAGTTAAAATAATTTTCTTTTCTTTTTGTAAAACTCGTATCTGGTTTAATAACCGATTAGTTTGAGTGGTCTAATTCCACCATTCGAATACAAAATTAAATATGAGTTATCATAATTAAATTTACATTTGATTTGATCTGATCTATTTTCCTGCATCTTCCAGACTGTTCTCAACAGGTACAACAGTTTTACTGGAATTCATTACAAAGATGACCCAACAATCATGGCATGGGAGCTTATGAATGAACCTAGGTGTACATCAGATCCTTCAGGAAGGACTATTCAGGTCAAGTATTTTTATTCTTTACTTGCTTCTTGCTCTTTCTTGATTCTTCCACTCCTTTTTCTTTTTTCTCTCTTTTCCTTTTTGACTTTCCCCACTACTTTTATTCCTCTCATTGACAGTGATAGATCAAAATCTTGCACCGAAAGTACATAATTAGCCAAACAAATTACACTTTAATTATTTTACAATTTAATTATGAACATTTTTAGGTTAATAGTGTTTTTTACCACTGTAATATATGTCTGGTTTTCGCTCCTATAAAATTTTCGGTTTGATTTGCATCCTTGTAAATTATTTTTTTTTCCAGAATACTGTCCTTCCCCATCCAACTCAGCAAATTCGCTTATGTGGCGCTGATTTGGCATTTTTTTAATTGGCCACGTGTAAAAAAAATTCCACAACATATTTTTTTTAAAAATTATTTGAAAATTAATTTAAAAAAATAAAATAAATCCAAAAAATCATAAAAATATTCAAAAAAATTTCCAAAAATTTTAAAAATCAAAAAAAATTTAAAAATTCAGAGAAAACATTAAGATTTTTCCAAAATATAAAAAACAGAAAAATAGTCAGATTTTTTTCCAAAATTTTTAAAAACATTTGATTTTTATAGTAACTATCTTTAAAGTCATGTACATGATTGATTGTGATTTGTTGATTATTTACGTATCAAAACTAAACCTATATTTTAATCTTAACCAACTGGTTTCTATAGAAAAGTGTCTTATTATAATCTAAAGTCTTACTAATATTATTGGTAGTAGATATTTGGACAAATTTCACAAATCACGGACCTGATTTTAAGGCCATGCTATACTTTCCATGAGCTGACTCTGACTGTTTAGCTTTTGATTATAGGGTTGGATCACGGAAATGGCTTCTTTAGTGAAGTCCATTGACAGGAATCACTTATTAGAAGCTGGACTTGAAGGGTTTTATGGACAATCAACACCACAAAGGACCAAATTCAATCCTACTATTAACAACATAGGGACAGACTTCATTGCCAACAATCGAATCCCAGGCATCGATTTTGCAACCGTTCATTGTTATCCCGACCAATGGTAACTAAAAATATAGTAGTGCTAGCATCGCTCACTCTTAATTGGTAGTCCTAAAATTAAAAAACTCCGCATTTTTTTTACAACGCAATTTTGGTAGCATCCAAAGTTAAAAATTCTTTATCACATTGGTTTGTGAGCATATTCTAAGATAGAATTGATTGATACGATCATATAAATCATTTTGAAATTTCGTTAAATTTAGAAAGAAATCGTTTAACTTCTAACTAAGTACATGTTGAGAATCATGATGAGTTTCACGAAATCACGGTATTACAATGATTTTGTTGAAGCTTTAAAGAGTAACTTTTGTCAGAATAACGATAGCTCCCCCATGATTCTGCCAAATTCCTTGTTAGTCCAAATATACATGATTTAATTGGATTAACTTTTCATATGCACCGATTACAATATAACAACTGTTTTTTTTCACTGCACAAACAGGGTACAAAGTTCAAATGAGCAAGATCAGCTTGCATTTTTGAACAACTGGCTCAGTGCTCATTTCCTAGATGCACAATATGCTCTAAAGAAACCAATTCTAGTAGCAGAATTTGGAAAATCATTTAAAGATTCAGGTTTCAGTAGTAACCAGAGAGATCAACTTTTTAATACCGTGTACTACAAGATATATGCGTCTGCAAAAAGAGGCGGTCCTGCGAGTGGAGCATTGTTCTGGCAACTTCTTACAGAAGGAATGGAATCTTTTGATGATGGCTATGGAATATCGCTTGGTCAGAGTACTTCTACCGCTAATGTCATTGCTCAGCAATCTCATAAACTATACCTTATTCGGAAGATTTATGCAAAGATCGCTAATGAAAGGCGATGGAAAAGAGCTAGATTTAACGGAAGAAGGTCTTCGCGTGTCGGTGGAAATAGAGGAAGGCAAATTGGTTTCTGAAATTGGAATATGGACTAGTAGTTGCTTATTATTTGTGTTGTGTGGGGAAGACATTTTTAAAGTAGAGGTTTCTCTCTTTGAGATGAATCGGAATGTAGTTTACGTCCAAGAGGGTAACTAAATTATATATACGTGTTTTTTATCGCCATGTCATGCTTTCGGCTTCTCCTTTGTTTATTAGAGAAAGCTAAGGCTGCTTCTGAGTTTTTCTTTTGCATCTACTTGTGTTTTGGTTATCTATCAATCACAGTAATGTTGTGTAATAGTACTGTTAGTTTTATTACATGTATTTCTTGATCTTTCTGCGTATTGAGATATTAAAAGACAATAATAACAATAGCTTTTTCTTAATCGTGATTTTAAATTATAGTCCGCAACTGCAAGTGCGACCACAATATTAAGCATTTTGAGGTCTATGCAATGACATCGCAACTGCAATTTCAATCACTTCAAGCCAATACTTTCCCGAAATATAAATGTTCTTAGCATAACTAGAGACAAAAATAATAACTTAGTTTTGGTGTTCATGTAGAGCATATGATCAGTTATAAATGATTCGTACATGATCACATAATAGCATTTGAAAGGAAAGACAATCTCGTTGAAAGTTGCATTTCATTCAGATTTCAGGGTTGTGGAATGGAGTGGGCTGCTTTCTTGTCCTGTTGGACATGGGCCTCATGTGTGTGGGCTTCACTATTAGCTGAACATTTTTCTCTCTATTTTGAGAAAATTTTATGAGATTTAGTTTTCCCACCCTATGGCTTTCCTCGCGCGCCCTATTTTTTCCAAAAATACCCCTTGTTCGAATTTAGTTTTCTGAATGACATTGTTAGGATTTTCTGGATTTTAAAAATCCGGAATGCTCTTTTTCCACAATTTTTTGATTTCAGCCTTTCAAATTCGTAAAATAAAATGCAAATAAACATAAAAAAAAAAACAGAATTAAGAAGAACACAGAGAGAAAAAAAATATTTTTATTGATATATGAATAATTACAATAACGTTAGAAGTTTTTTAAGCTTATTACATAAGA
>Ga0315913_1010218_pt1 | contig 10861 bp, 10 predicted proteins | sample MpolsnodulesMG_FD_207736 | JGI IMG/M metagenome (GOLD analysis project Ga0315913, IMG submission 207736) | Medicago polymorpha root nodule microbial communities from Los Angeles, California, United States - small nodules | ecosystem: Host-associated > Plants > Roots > Nodule | place: USA... | reverse complement strand
ATCAAATTTTTTCCTTCAAAATTGTCTTTTTCTTCTATATTCTTTCTCGTTTCTGAAGTAGAAGAGTTTTTTTTTTTTCCTTTTTCGAAGGGAAACATAAATGATTAATGAAGAGTTGGACATCAAATTCATATCAGAAAAAAATAAAACACCACCACAGAGCTTGGATTTTGACAACAAAGAGAGGTGTTCATCTTTTGCGGAAAAAATAAGAAATCCTCGATGAGCATTGAATCGATCCAAAACATGTCCTAAATTTCGGTGTTGACGAAGGTTGATGAAGGATTCTGGCGGAGAACATGCAGCTATGGTGATGGCGTTGAAGAGTTGGATGGATACTGTGTTGTTGAACCAAGGGAAGAGAGCACTCTGATTCCTAAAGTTGACATGGGAAGAAGAGCTAGAATAAAAAAAGTTATGATGGATGCTGGTTTAGTGTGTGAACATGCGTGGGAAATAGATCAGTTGCATGTTTTCCATGTAGTACCGGGACGTTATTAATTGTGGTTAGGATTAGGATTTCAAGCTTGCAAAATTTGAAATTGAAAATGCAAAGAAACCTAAAGGTCTAATATAACACGGTAAACAACAAAACTAAGTAATAGGCTCATAATTAATTAGTTAAACGGTAATTAAACTAATTCAAAATTTAACTTGAGAACTAAATGAGAGGGAAAAAAAATTAGGCTTGTAATCCTAAGAGTTAATGCAGCACTAATAGAGGGAAAATATTAGGTTTAGGTATTGCTTTACGTAATAAGCTTTAAGGATAAATGATATGAAAAGAAAGAGAAGTAACTCTCTCAAATCTTCCCAACAACAATTGTTTTCTTCTTCCACAAAAACGACAACCATTACAGCAACATATTTCTATTTACCTGATGAGTGTTGGGAATGTGTCTTCAAATTCTTCACCGATGGCGACGGTAACATCAGCAACAACTACTTGAAACATCTATCCGTTGTCTCGAAGCAGTTCCTCTCAATCACCAACCTTCTCCGATTCTCTCTCACTATACGTGCTCCAAAGCACTTTTGTTTCCTTCGTCGTCTCTTCCATAGATTCTCCAACCTTAACTCCCTCAACCTTCCCATATACTACGGTAATGATATCAACACGCTTCTCCTCCAAATATCTCTTTTCCCATTGAAACTTCGATCACTCCATCTCTCCTACAGACCCACCAATCTTGCCTTGCGAGCTTTCTCTCAAAATGTTACAACTTTGACCTCACTCACTTTTTTCAACGTAAATTATATTGGTTGCAGTGACTTTTTCCTCATCGCCGATTATTTTCCCAATTTGCAGTCGCTTGATTTGAAGTATTGCCATGAAATATGTAAAAAAGGTATTTCTTGTGTTTTATGGAGATGTCGTAACATTAGACACTTGAACTTAACCGGTTGCTCAAGAGTGAAACTGCATGGAATGAACTTTGAAGTTCTCAAATTGGAGGTGTTGAACTTGTCCCATACAAGAGTTGATGATGAAAAACTATATGTAATCTCAAAGAGTTGTCGTGGACTTTTGCAACTGTTTCTAGAAAGTTGTTTGTATGTCACACAAAAAGGAGTGAAACATGTGGTAGAAAACTGCATACAATTGAGAGATATCAACTTGAGGTATTAATGCTATAAAGTCCAAGCTGATTTTGTTACATCAATAGTATTTTCAAGGTCATCATTGAGAAAGATATTTGTTCCTTTCCCTTATCATTTCAAAGATAGAGAGAGGGAACTCTTTTTGCGTCATGGTTGTCTTGTTTGCTAGCATTCTGAAGCTGCTCTGTGGAAGTTTAAACTTTGAAATGTAAGATGTTTTTTGTTTTAAAATTTACGTCTCTAATTATTTTAAGAAAAGAATATGCTCATTAGGTTGTGCGTGATGATAAACGAGCCAGTTATTTTGTACTGCAAGGGTGCTATATGAAGTCTTACATTGTATAGCCTTTTGCCTTGACCTATATTACTCGGATACTTATTGTAGTTCTTGGCAGCATGAGTATTGCATATATACTTGTTGTAACGCACTTTTTTCTGCTGTTACTTTTATCTGCTTAAGTATTTTTCCTTCATAAGATCAAATCTACCAAACAATGGCGCGTCTCATTCTATAATTTTTTCCGCTTTTCTTTTCCATGCTTATGGTTTAAATTACATTTTGATTACAACATGTGACATATATAATATACTAGACCTGATCTTTTTGTTTGGAATATAGACCAATCACTATTGATTACATATTCTCCTACACATGATCAAATCTACCAAACAATGGAATGGAAATATGCATGCAATTTCCAAAGAAGGGAATGAAATCTCTTTTTCATTCTGTTCCATTCCATTTTATTTCACTCCACTCGGTTTCGTTTTGTTCCAACAATCCAAACAGAACCTAAGTGGTATATATATTGTACTGGCTGGTTAAAATTTCAAAAGTAATTAGTTCTTAGTGGTGATACATTTATGAATATGGATTTTGTGATTTGCTTCAAGTCATAACTCATTCCATGTCTTTTATTTTATTTTATTTCCTTTCTTATGAGTTCCTCTTCTTTTTCACAATCAAGTGTTAGATATTGTATGAGTTGAATGACAATGTGGTGATTAATCTTTTATTGATATCAGTGAAGAGTGAAAATGAATCTTTTGTCTAAGATGAGAAATAAGGACATGAAAACAACACAATACTGTTTAATAAAAACTTTCACAGCCACAAAGAAAGAGTTGAGGAAGAGATTAATTGTTATGTTATGGTCATGCAAATAAAAAATTTCACTTGCATCAATCATTAGGAAGCCAAAAAAGGGTCACTTGTATAACTAAACATATGTGGTTATAAGTGAAATAAACTTTTAGCGGCCAAGGTCATATTTATTACTTAACAGAGTTGTAGAAGAAAACAAAAAAACAATAAAAATAGAAAAATCATTTTCATGATTATAATAGGCAAAATTTAGAGAAGGTTTTCTCCTTTGTATAGTGATTCTGTTTTAAATGTCTTGCCTTTTCACTTTGCAGGTAAATGTTTCAGAAATACTAGCTTCAGGTCATAAGTCATGCTTTTCCCCACAAGACTAATGCTACAATACTACTCATCATTCATTATCAAGTGAAGTTACACTAACATACTTGGATGACGAAAAATCTAGATTTGGAAAATGAAAAAAACTTTATATTTTGAAGACGGTTTTGGTTTTTGCCATTTTTAGTAGGTAATAATTATTGTGCTTTGATTCCTCATCATGAAATAAAATGGACAGATATTTTATTTAGATATTTTGTGTTTTCGGGTTCTACCAAGAAAGATAGCAGAAATACTAAATAGTTTGTCAAAACGATAGACATTTTGGTAGTGCCTATCACCAAGTACGAAGAAATACTAATACGTTCATTTAGTTTTTGTCAAAATGCTGGATATTATATAGTTCAATAAATATTTTTTCACAATAATAATCCAAGTGTTATTAAGCAAACATGGCCTTGCAGTTCCTTGCTTTGTTTGGATCACTGATCACATTTACTGTGTTTTTACGTAGCAATTGAAATCAACCAAAGCAATGCACTGCATATTTGCTATATATACCTCATGTTTAACTACTACTGAGCGCATACACAAAGGGTTGAGGTTTTGATGGAATGTTGATGCAACTTATGGAATAGCTGTTGGGCTATGTATATATGATTGTTGAGGTTTCTACATATGCTTTTATAGTCGAAGAAGAATTGTTTGGTCCTGTTCTATATGTTAAGAAATTTTCGGTGGTTATATATACCACTTGGACTATAGAATAAGCAATTACTTTGAATGGTTGTTTGCTTTATCAAGGAATGAGTAGTCAACAGCATGTATTTGTATTAGAGCCTAATGCCATTACCATTTACCATATCTCCAAGTGACCTTTCCCATCCCTTTCTATTCATTGTTTTGATTGTTTCAAAGATTTGCCATTTGCCCCCGGATATTGATTGTTTGTTAGGGATCAAATTGGCGTATTTTTATACTTTAGGGGCTAAATTGACGGATTTTAATAGTAAGACCTAACTTAATTGATAATGTTGATATTGTTAGGTTAGACACCTTCAATGAAATTTGAACAAGGGATCTCACATTATTCAAACCAATCATTGAGACCTGAACTAATGTATTTTTTTTAATCATTATATATTATCTTTTTCTTTGTAGCTTATGTACTTATTTGATTGTCTCCTAAAAAAATGTATTTATTTCAACAAGATCAAAAGTCATAGTGCTTGATAAAAAATTTCTTTTTAAATATTTTTTCAGTAAGAAGTTTTAAAAAATTCATTAAAAAAATATCAACCTGCATGAATTGTACCAAACAACTCATTTTTCATCGGTTTGATTTGAATTTCGCAAGAAAAAAATACTGTAAAAATCAAACCAAACTAAATTGATTATTTTTTATTAGTTTAAATTATTTTCTCAAAAAAAACTGAATCAAATATGTATGTTATTTTCTCCACTAATTTTGAGCACGATCCAACGATAAGTCTACTCAACTCATTGATGCTTTCTTTTTTCATAGTCAACTTGTTGAAGCATACTTAGCGTATGACAAGATTGTGTAATCCTAATGTCCCCTGTTTATAAAGGGTAGTAGGGAGAATATATACCATATGTTGATCCTGAATATGATAATCAATTTGATAAAACGAAGAAGCTACTATTAGATGCATATGTTGAACTCAATTCTAAAGCATGAAAATTTGAAGAAAATTGCTTTTCTACGTACAAAAGTCACAACGACACATTAAAATTACCTAAAAGTCTCCAACGACAGTTAACTGCCGCTCAAGTAACCGGCAGCAGTTAACTGTCGTTTACACCAGTAAACAGAACCAGTGCAGTCTGCACTGTGATTTCCAGCCATTTTGACATGTTTGTACCTGTATTTCAAATGGCAATTTCACATGAACTCAAACCAAAACAACAACATCCAGCAATCACAAACATCAACATTTCATAGTTTATCAATTATTCGGTAACATTACACAAAACCGATAATGCGTTAACGTTTCACAATTGTTTGAAATTCGTCAAATTGTCCACAATATACAACACATTACACGTAAAGTACATTAATTTCTAATAAATGAAAAACTCAAATATATTGATATATATATATATATATATATATATATATATAAATCATTAAAGGTTAGTCAGATATTATCCAAAAAAATTGGTCATTACATTATATATCCCAAAAAATACGTCAGCGCATATCGACCAAAAAACAGATGAACACCAACCAAAAAGTGTCATATTTCACCTAATGAAATTAAATCTTCTAAATGTTCCACAACATCTTCAAATTCTTCGTTTGCTTTAACTAGAGTGTCATTCAACAAAATAGGATTGTCTTGATTTGTTGGTTTTTTTGGTGGGACCGGTCTCTCTCGTAGTTCAATCTCCATGAGTGTTCGAAAACGATCGTGTTGATCCAAGAATTCATCATCCCATGTTGCCATTGCTCCTATGGTTTTTCCACTTCGTGGACGATGGAGGTAGTGGGCAACCATCTTTCAATGAAAGAAGGACAAAATGATTTAGGATTAAACCAAGGCAAATCATGTTGCTTTTCGGGTTAACCGGAGGCCGACCTCTAAGTTGGAAAAAAGTCTCGGAGACTCCAATATCAATGGTAGTCATCTCTACCACCGGCCTATTGTAACAAGATGCAACGATGTGTCCCATATCCGGCAATGTCAACCATTTATCGGGAGGTGCAAAACTACTAGCATTTTTGGGAGGATGCAATCCATCCAAGATGTAGTTATAACGGCGCTCACTCTCATATATCTCGATGTATTTGTTCCTATGCTCTTTCAACTCTTTAATAAGTGCTCTCCGCACCACAATATGACTTTCTTCCGTCAAACCCACGGATTCGGCTATTGCCCTAAACCCACAATGTCCATCGCCAATAACATCCACAATTTCCTCAATGTATGGTCTCATGAATTTTGGCATGTAATACATAGGACTCGATGGATCATAATTCCCTCAATGTATGGTTTCATGACTTTCTTTTAGGCTGTGAAGATTTTTTTCGTGGTGAAGATTGACTTTCCGGATGTTGAGAATCAATAGTCTCCCACGAAGATGGTATCCTACATGTCGTTTTTGGTGTAGATTTGATTTTTTTTCTTTTCTCCTTTGGTTTGTACAGTTCTTGGAGGTGGTGACAACATTGTGGTCTCCCGAAATGCTAACAACCGCAAACCCTATTTGATTTCTAGTTTCATTTGGAATGGAACTCTTTTGAGACATTCTTGAATACCACTTCACTCCTCCGCGACCGAAAACAAATCTTCATTACTTTCTTCTTCACCCATATAGAACTTATGCCAATGTGGGTGTATCTCATCCACTCAAATGGGCTTGTTGTGACGAACTTTCATAGCAATGAAGCATGCACAAGGTAGGCCATACGACGTCCTTATAACACAACTGCAAGTTCTCTTGTCAATGCACAAGGTTTTCCTAGCACGCTCTTCTTCCAAAAAAATAAAGTTCATGACTTGTCTAGACATGTGACCCCCGAACCCATAGTACAAAGTGACATCTTTGTATCGATGTTCCAAGACTGTAACGCTTCTACCAAATGATGATTGTATCTCCCCAAATTGGTTTGCCAACATCTCATCTATTTTTTCCCAACAAGTACCCAAATCACCCTTGGAGGTGGACAAATATTCCTCCACCACACCATGAGCTCCTTCAACTCTGTTCGTGGTCCTGCACCCAAGATGTAACACAAGGTCCGTCCATGCCCTCACTAATTTGTCCTTAAAAGGCTTCAAAATGGTAGTTTCAACACAGTGAAGAAACTTTGGATAATCCTTACAAGCATCTTGGAATTCCAATAGATTACCCGCATATAACTCTTGAGTAGGAGATTCAACCAATTTTTCCCATGTATCAAATATGGTATCAACTAACTTACTATGCTTCTCCTCGTCGACAATCTTCTTTTGCCCATCCACTACCACAACATTTTGTTTAACTTTGCAATTGGTGGTGATTCTTGCTCTAACATTTTTGCCAACATGGAAATAACAAAGTATTGCACTACTATCGGGGAGAACATTTGCTACGGCATTCATCATACTCGTCTCCCTGTCGGTCACTACCACCTTAGGCATATCACTATTTGGTTCAAGAAGTTTAAGCAACATTTGCAAAGCCCAAGTAAAGTTATCCTCCTTCTCCGACGTCATAAATGCAAAACCAACCGAATATGTCAAATAGGTTGAGGTCACTCCAACTATTTCAAACAATGGCATCCTATACAAGTTGGTTTTGTACGTGGAATCCATTATCAAAACAGTCGGAAAATTGTTAAACAACTTTACCGATGTTGGATGAGTCCAAAAAATATTTTGAACAGTTTGACTTTCCTTTTTTCTCTTACGTAATAAACATATCCATTCTCTTCCAACTTTGAGATTAGAAATTGCATCTCCGTCAAGTCACCCCTTTTTGCCTTTTTGAATTTATGACATTCATTGTAGACTTGCTTGATATTTGTCATGGACTCTTTCCTTTTCTTCTTCAAATTTGTCAAAATATTTTTTGGTTTCACCAAAGATTTGGTCAAGTCATGTACAATCTTCTTGTCGTCCTCCATTAATCTTTCGGCAAGAAGGTGCCCTGCTACATATGGCACCATCTCATGGTTGTGAACGCCATTAAGAATAGCCAATTTTCAAGCATTGTCTTCCCTGACGACATATCCACGCACCTTGAACAAACACCCACATTTTCTTGATCGCGTTGCTTCATGCTTACACTTTTCTATTTGGTGCTTTGTGCTCGCCGCTCCGTTCACAAACCAACTCCAACATAGCATTTCTACCTTCACAAGATCTTCTAATGATAACCGTAAATCCAGCCCTATTTGCTTGTCGACGGACCCAACCGAGCAATTCGTCTTTATCTTTCCATGTATCTCGGGTCGAAAAGAAATAAGTCGTGTCCACTTCGTTGTCACGAAGTTTCCACACACCGGAATTGACGCTTGAAGCCTCAACTTTAACGGAAGCTTCAACCTTCACGGAAGCGTTGACCTTAATGGGAGCTTCAACCTTAACGGAATCGACAACACTAGGCTTTCGATCACCCGGATCATCATCCGCATTCTCAATCATATCTATAAATAAACAACATATAATTACTAAACTAATTAATAAACATGTATCTAATATCATATAATAACATAAACAAACAAAAAAAACAACAGAAAAAAAAATTGGAAAAAAAAAATTATGGCAGTAGCACTGCCAAATGATGTTTTGAAATTTTTTCTAATTGTCCAACGACAGTTTACCGCCGCTGATTTCCAGCGTTAGTTAACCGTCGTTCAAGTTTGTGACAGTACAAAAAAAAATCCAATCAAATGTTAACGAGTTAAAATTTGCAATACCTGTTCTTTGATGCATATTGTATGTAGAAACGTCTTAGCAATCGATCAACAATGATTTGGAACACAAAAGATTTTTGAAATGGGGATTTTTTATGGAATGGTATGGTGAGGTAAAGTGATGAGTGAATAGGAGGTAGGAGTTTTCTGGTTTTGGGGGGGCTACCACTGGCTCCAGCGGCAGTTAACTGCTGCCGATTTTGCCAACGGTAGTTAACTACCGCTTGTGGCTCTAACGTAATTTACTTGGGTCAAAACGACGTTTTATAAATCAGAAGAGTAATTTTCAAATTTGATTATACTTTATAAATCCAAACACTTCAAATCTCTCTTGTAGACTAGATTTGCCCATTCTTCCAAATCTAGCATAAGATGATGTGTATCAAGAATTGATTTGTAAAATTGGTTAGTTAGATGAAGCTAAAAAAGAACACGCATCAAAAGTTACTACACAGCAGTACAAGATTGTTAGTTAGTTAAGTTAGATGAGGAAAGAAAAGAACGTGTCATGTTGGTTTGAATTGAAGATGACAACAAAGTCGTAGTAGTTTCTTCTACAATCATCACTCGTCACTGAAATAGAGAGAGAAACAAGAATCATCCATCCATGGAAACCAAGCTATTGAATCCTCCTTCTCTTCTTCACTTTCCTTCCTCTGTTTCTTCTTCATCCACACGCACATTCTTCCCCTTTCATCACAACCGTTCTTTCAAACTAATCATCCCTCACAGTTCACATACCGAACAACAATCTCAATCTTCCAAACCCATTTACTCTCCTACACCCCCCAATCGTCAACTTCGTACCCCTCACAGCGGGTAATTATCTTTCTATCTTTTTCATTCTTATTTTCATCCATTCATTCAAATTGAAATTGAAATTTAAATTGCGTGTTTAGGTATCATTTTGATGGAACTGCACGCAAATTCTTCGAGGGTTGGTACTTCAAACTATCAATTCCTGAAAAGAGGCAAAGCTTTTGCTTTATGTATTCTGTTGAAAATCCTGCGTTTCCCAAAGAATTGACGACTTTGGAATTAGCACAATATGGACCTAGGTTTACTGGTGTTGGGGCACAAATTCTTGGTGCTGATGATAAATACATTTGTCAATACACTCCCCAATCACACAATTTCTGGGGAAGTAAGCAACTATTTTCACATTATAATAAAGTTTGAATTTTTATGTAATTGTAATATAAATGATGATTACATTATAATTATAACTTACAAGTTATATTTTTTGAATGGTTAGGCAGGAATGAGCTGATGTTGGGTAACACTTTTGCGGCTAAACAAAATTCTAAACCTCCGAACAAGGAGGTTCCTCCTAAGGTAGGTTTATATATACAATCTTTCAATCTAACTGCCTATGAATCTATTCTATTCATCAGTAAATTAACTGCAAATATTTGTTACTTAATTGTCAATCCAACTGTTTGTCATTTAAACATACATGAGAGTAGGTGAGTACACTTTTTCCAATGAATAAATAGGTGGTGAGTCTTGGGTTTGTGTGTGCGTCATTTAAGCATACCTTGGGGGTCATTTTCTTCTTAAGATGCTTGACTATTAAGGCTCTATTTGGATAAACAACATAATTAAGTGCTTATAGTATAACCGCTTATCATGCAAGTGCTTATGCATAAGTTATTTCCTTTACAAAAGATAAAGTAAAGTTATTATAAGGTGTTTTCATAAGCTATCATGGAGAGCTATTGAAAATAAGCTGAAAGCAACTTATGGACATGTCATACACGGTTTTCGTAAGCTCTCCCAAACAATTTCGCAACTACTTATGCCAACAGATGAGCTCAAATAAGTCAATCCAAATAGGTCCTAGGTATTAACTTTTCTGTTACTGCTGCATCTTTGCTGGCTATATAAGTGATTACTTTTGAATGACTCTAGTTTTATTTCTTTCCTGAACTAATTTTACTTATTACATTGGTAGTCGTTGACACTCTTTCAAGGGTGACTTTTTTCCCTTTAATTTCCAACAAATTTAGGCTCCGTTTTGTTTTAGATTTAAAAAAATGGATTTTTCTTTGTATTTTTAAAAATAGATTTTTTGGAAATTTACTCAAAAATAGTAGAAATTATTTCAAACTCATTTGATATAAGTTAAAAAAGAGATTTTGACGTTCGCTAACTTAAATATTTATTGCTCGAGATTTTACATAGTAAAAATCACCCATTTTTTGAAAATGACATCTTTCAAAAATGATTTTTATGAAAAGCTATTTGAAATAACTTTTTTTTAGAGATTTTTTCAAAATTTTAGTATTAAAAAAAAGGCTTAATTGCATGTTTGATCCCTTATGTTTATTTTTGTTTTCAAGTTGGTCCCTTATGTTTTAAAAGTTTCAAGTTGGTCCCTTACGTTTTAAAAGTTTCAAGTTGGTCTAAAA
>Ga0315913_1010217_pt1 | contig 10863 bp, 5 predicted proteins | sample MpolsnodulesMG_FD_207736 | JGI IMG/M metagenome (GOLD analysis project Ga0315913, IMG submission 207736) | Medicago polymorpha root nodule microbial communities from Los Angeles, California, United States - small nodules | ecosystem: Host-associated > Plants > Roots > Nodule | place: USA... | reverse complement strand
CCTTTCAGTTTATACTTAATTGACTCACCTGTCATAGTTAACTTGTTAAGTAAATATTTTTTAAAAACTATTTTCGTAAATATGTGAGTTGAAAATTTAAAGGTACTCTATGTAATATTTTTGAATTTGTTCAATCCTTAATAATATGTTGGTAGCACTTAAAAACAAGTTTCTTTAATTTTTTTGTTTGTTGCATTTTTAAGCAAACCGATCAACCGATCCAAACCAAATTAATATCATCAATTTAGTTTGGTTCTGTTCTACTTTTAAAAAATACTAAAAATCAAACCAAATCAAATTGATGTAGATTTGGTTGGTCTGAACATTTTTTATACTAAAAACCGAATCAAATTGAACTCCTACGTTGCATCAATATAGTCCATTGTTTTACAAATATTCGAATTGATCGATTTAGTCTCTTCATCTTAGTCACCTAACATAGTAAGGTGTGATGATGTATTGTTTGGAAGAACTCGAATTTGATTTCTAAATGAAATAATTCTTTGTCAGATTTTACTTATCTCCTAACACAACTCTAGGATATTGTTAGGGTTCCCTTCCCTTAGAAACTGAAGGGCTAACACAAAAAAAAGTGTTTCCTTAACTCAATATACACATAACTTTACACATATATGCCATATTTATTATCTTAAATGCGTGGATATTATTGAATGATTTAAAAATATTAAGAACCCTTTTAGTAAGGGTGAAAGTGATTCAGACAAAATCAATGGTCCAAAAATAGGGGACTAAATATGTAATTAAGCAATTTTGGAAATAATAATATAGGCTAATTTAATTTTAGACGTGTCTTCCCTTTCTTAAAGGTGAAAGTGATTCGGACAAAATCAATGGATTTCCAAAATAAACCAAACCTAAAATTACCTGATTCTTTTTGCTTGAATAAAAAATATTACCAATTTTAAACGAATGAAACTGGATTGGTTCACTTATCGATTTCCAATTTTGAAATTCATCAAACTGATGAACCGAATCGATAGGTTTACTAAACATACTAATTACTCCACTTTAACTTAGTCTTGAGTCACCATTTTACTAACAATATCCCCAAAAGAAAGAAATGTATGTAAAAGAAAGAAAAAAACTAAAGTTTCTCTTCGCTTACATGAATGAGTAGAAAGAAATAATTAAATATAACAAATGACAAGTTTATTCTTAATGACTGAAATTTTAATATTTAAGTAATGTATAATTGTCACGAATAATTTAAGTTGCTCAATTAGGTATTCATATTTTTCGTCTTTAATTATGTTATTTCATCTTAAAATTTCATGAAATAACTACTAACAAATAAGATAAAAACATTTTTATATCTTTGTGTGCGCTTAAATAGATATTCATATTTTACTTGTTGAAAAAAAAAAGATATTCATATTTAACTTTTAATATTTTAAAAATACTATTTTTAATTGCATTTTTAGACAAATCAATCAACTCAAACCAAACCGAACTGAATAACATCAATTTACTTTGCTTTAATTCTACGTTTAAATAATTCAAAATCGAGCCAATCTAAACTGATATAAATTCAATCAATTTGAATATTATCTTTTTTTACTAAAAACAGAATTGTTACACCCCCTACCCCTTTCTGTCTACTAATGTCTTATCCTACCAGTCCCCTCACTCATGCTCCCATCCATCTTACTTATTCTACCAAAGAATGATGAATAGACAATTACTTTTGTGACATTCAGAAGTTCTTAACAACACAACTAAATTACTAAAATACTCCAGTGGTAGTTTAATACCGTTGAGTTATAACTAGAAATCCAGCAGCAGTTAACTGCCGCTGCGTTTTTTAATCTTTTACTTGTGTTCCTAAGACATTTTAAACGTTAGAAAAGCAACAAATAAAACTTGACCCTGATTATTCCAGCACTAGATACCAAACTCAAAAACTAACCGGTCTATTTAAATGGAACGTATTAACTATTTGTGCTAAATATTGTGGCCTCATAGATAAATACCCCCTCTATCTCATATTAACTTATTTTTAAGCTTAAAAAAATATTAATGTAGAATGCCATAAATGGTTTATAAAATGTCTAAATTAAGAAATAAACTAGTTAATTTTAAGCTAAATTACACTAGAGATCATTTAAGTTTGAGGTTTGTAAGATATTGATCATTTAAGTTATTTTGTTCACATTCTTTAAGTTTGAGGTTTGTAACAGACTGATTATTTAAGTTATTTTGGTCACACGCAAGTCCTTTAGGTTTGTAAACGTTTTTAATTTAGTCATTTTGTTAACCAAACATTATAAGAACGATAATGTGACAGAAAGACAAAATTGAAAACGTTTACAAACTTAAATGACTTATGTGTGATCAAAATAACTTGTGTGATCAAAATAACTTAAAACCAATCTGTTACAGACCTCAAACTTAAAAGACTTATGTGTGACTAAAATAACTTAAATGACCAATATATTACAAACTTCAAACTTAAAAGATCCATGATGTAATTCAGCCTTAATTTTATCTTAATCTGTTTATATTATTTTAAATATATAGTTTTTTTTTTCTTCAAGATTTTAAATATATAGTTATTCAACTGATAAACTATTTAAATGTGAATACGGGAGTTGCACATTATCATAAGTTATTTTTTCTTCAACGACCCAGAACACTTCCTAAAGGGACGTTATTACTCAGCTGTAGTTCATTTTGTTTTTTAAAATGTCCATTCCCTGCACATGTCAACCTGTATTATCCTCTTAAAATAACAAAAACACCAATTTCAAACATGGAAACTTCGTAGAAAACAAAAGCAACACAAACCCAATTGCACCTTATTAAAATCACCATCAAAACCTGCTTTTCCTTAAACAAAGAAAATTATCAAAAGAGCAACTAACCATTATAATAAGTATCCATAATCAACAACACCACCATTCATTTCAAACAACATAGTCATACTCACAACAATGCTTTCCATTCAGTGTCGCCGCCGGCACAAGTCCGACATGGCTTACCTCACCGCCCTCATCGGCATTCTTCTCCTCTTCCCGGCGGTAACCTCCCAAGCTCAAATCCTCAAAAAAGAAACTCACTTCTTTGGATTCTTCAACGACACCAATGATCACTATTTTCAACCATTATCCACCGCAACCATCCATTTCAACGCTCTTCAGGTCACTCCGGACAGCGCTGGAAGTTCAACCATCGTCCCCCTTTTCAACAACTCCGGCAGAGTCTTTTTCAAAGACCCCTTTAAACTCTGGGACGGCTCCGCCTCCACCGGAAAACTTGTCTCCTTCAATACTTCATTCCTCATCAACATCTTTCGCTACAACAACGGTACCCCGGGTGAAGGTCTTGCTTTCATCATCGCACCTTCTCTCACCATCCCCCTCAACAGCTTCGGTGGTTACCTAGGGTTAACAAACGCCACCACAGACGGAAACGTCAACAACCGTTTTGTCGCTGTTGAACTTGACACGGTTAAACAAGACTTTGATGATGACAATAACCACATCGGCCTCGACATAAACAGTGTTCGTTCCAACGTTAGTGTTCCTCTTGATTTGGAGCTCTCTCCGATCGGAACTAGATTCCATGTTTTATGGGTTGAATACGACGGTGACCGGAAAAATCTTAGTATCTACATGGCGGAACAACCTTCACAGGATTTACCTTCACAGGATTTACCTATAGTGAAAAAACCGGCTAAACCGATTATAAGTTCTGTTCTTGATCTAAGAAAAGTGGTGAGTCAAAATTCCTATTTTGGATTTTCTGCTTCAACGGGTGTTACCGTTGAGTTAAACTGTGTACTTAGATGGAATATTTCAATTGAAGTGTTTGATAATGATAAAAATGAAAAATATTTGAGTATTGGTTTAGGTGTTGGGATTCCTGTATTGGTATTGATTTTAGGTGGTGGTGGATTTTGGTATTATTATTTATGTAAGAAGAAGAAGAGGGATGACAATGGTTCTACTTCTCAAATAATGGGTACATTGAAGAGTTTACCAGGTACACCAAGAGAGTTTAGTTTTCAAGAATTGAAGAAAGCTACAAATAATTTTGATGAAAAGCATAAACTTGGACAAGGTGGATATGGTGTTGTTTATAGAGGAACTTTACCTAAGGAAAAATTACAAGTTGCTGTTAAGATGTTTTCTAGAGATAAGATGAAAAGTACTGATGATTTCTTGGCTGAACTTACTATTATCAATCGTCTTCGTCATAGACATCTTGTTAAGTTACAAGGTCAGTTTCATTTTTCATTCATTTATTTATTTCATTATTCCATTAAAATTCTCTAAGTTAGAGGTTAGATCTAAGATTAGATATGTCCAGATCATATAATTGTTTAGGAATGTTTCATACCATTCTGTCTGTTACCGTTATTGTTGATGATTGAATTGAATTATTGATACTTTTGACCAGCTATTGGTGAAGGTTGGTGGTGTGTCTGGTCTTTTAAAAGAGAAAAGGCATTTTTGTGATGTTTTTTAATCTAAAATAAAACATGCATTGTTGTGATCTAGCTAAGTACTATACCTTGATTAGCTGTACTTTTGTTTTGCCCTATGGTTTAGTTTTGTTTTGAAAGTGACATTTGATTCTTATGACCGTATATGGTCAATATTAATTGCTATCCCAATAATATAGAGAGCTTTTTCTGCCTTTTGTCCGTATGGTCAATGCTTAGCTTAAGCTTCATTTCATTGAACCTTCCTTTTCTTTCATCGATGGAAAAATAAAGAGAAGAAAATATCAACGCCGAAATTGAAATTACAAGCATAATATCCTTTTCAATCTAAATTTCCAACGTAACATTGTCAACTTACTTGATTATTAATTAGTCAAAATAAAAAATTCATAAAAAAATAGATTTTAGAGTGGAAAAAACTTAATTGATTATCATCTTGTAAACACAACCCTATCAGCCGGCCAGTGTTTCCACGAGTCTTCTTTTTTTTTTATGCAGTTAGATAAGATTTAAGTCACGAGTTTTTTTTTGAAGGAATTTAAGTCACAAGTTATTATCATTAATAATCATAATAATATAATATATTAATAATAACAATCCAATTCAGCTTTTCGTAACTTTTAAGCATTGCCAACTAGTCTAACAAAAGAGTTCATAGATAATATATGATGACTTTGGCTTCGTTTGGTGAAGTAAATACTAACCATGTTGTCAACTTGTCGCCAAAGAGATGACGATGGATGTGTCCTATGTATCCAAATTCGTACTTTGGTGTATAAAAATTCAATGTTCTTACTCGTATTGACCAAGTACCTAAATTCAATGTTTGAATATAAGTCGATAATTGATAAAATATTATTGTCATTGAATTAAATGTTCATTTAAATACTCTAGAGAGAGTTTGTCATCAATTTAAGTTCAACAAGGATCTAGGGATTAGTTTCCATAATTGTATGCGGAAGAAATCCAGTTTACACCAAAAAAATGTTTGTTTAAATATGTTCGTCTGAGTGAAAATTCAAATTAGTCTTTTGACAAAATTATGTGCCATTTTAGTCCTTTTAGAATGACATTAGTCTCTTTTAAATGATAAAACTATTGCATTAAATTAAGGACTAACATGTCTTCATTTTATCATTCTCCATGATTGATTATGACTTTTTCTCAAGATTGAAATGGTACACTTGGTTTTTATCAGAAACTAATTTGAACCATTATCCTTAAATTTTTATCAGCTTATTATATCTTTAAGATATATGGATTAATTTGGAAATTATATGCAGGATGGTGCCACAAAAACGGAGTATTGCTCTTAGTATACGACTACATGCCTAACGGAAGCTTAGACAATCACATATTTTGCGAGGAAGGAACGAGCACAACCCCTCTAAGTTGGAATCTAAGGTACAAAATCCTCTCTGGTGTCGCTTCTGCATTGAATTACCTACACAACGAGTACGATCAAACCGTAGTCCATAGAGACCTTAAAGCAAGCAACATAATGCTAGACGTTGATTTCAATGCACGTTTAGGTGATTTCGGCTTAGCACGTGCACTAGAGAATGAAAAAACATCCTATGCAGAATTAGAAGGAGTACAAGGTACAATGGGATATATAGCACCAGAATGTTTCCACACAGGAAAAGCTTCAAGAGAATCAGATGTTTATGGACTTGGTGCTGTGTTTCTTGAAACAGTTTGTGGTCAAAGACCTTGGACTAAAATCGAAGGGTATCAATTTTTGGTTGATTGGGTTTGGTATTTACATCGTGAAGGAAGGATTTTAGAAGCAGTTGATCAAAGTGTTGGGAATGAGTATGATGTTGAAGAGGTAGAGAGGGTATTGAAATTGGGATTGGCTTGTTCTCATCCTATTGCTAGTGAGAGACCAAATTTGCAAATGATCGTTCAGATTTTATCTGGGTCAGTTAATGTGCCTCATGTGCCACCTTTTAAACCTTCTTTTATGTGGCCAGCTGTGGATTTAGCTAGTCTTGCAAGTACTGATTTTACAACAACAAATACTAGTGAGTATACACCAATCAATACTAATAACTCACAATCTTCTATGCATGTTGGATTCTCAGATAATAGTAGTTCTTTGGTCTAAGACTGAGACTAATTTCTTTTTATTTTTTTTGTTTTTGTATTTTCTGTGTGTATGTTGATTAATTAGCCTTTCTTAATTTTTCTTCCTCTTGAGAAACAGGAAGAAAATTTGTTCAGACTTTTCCTTTTTATTTTACTTTTCTATTTTTATTTCACTTGATTTTTAACTGTAGATTCTTTTTTCTTCTACTTTTTAATTGGAAAGGAATGGAATCAGTGTGCATCAATGTATAAATTTTGATGAAATATGTTACTTCAAGTGAAGTTCATAATTTATTTACACACACAACTAATGACCTCCTTTGTCTTTATGCTCGATTCTAAAATCAACGTGGAGTGTGATCCTTATTGCTCACAAGCACGTCAAATTTTGAAAATATCTTTACCGGAAGTTACAAACCGTTAGCCTGTAAACGATAGTTAAGAACTGTTCGAGGCTCTGCAACAATAGTTAGGAACCGTTTAGGACTTTAAAGCATTTGCAATATGTCTTTGAAGTTTCGACACCGGGATGGTGCAAGCAAGGTTAGAAGGGTAATGAAAGAATGTGGCTTACAAAAGAAACAAGCATTTAGTTCCATTGAGATTGATTCAAACATTCACAAATTCTGTTTTGTGATAAATATCAAGAAGAGAACTACTATATTTACTCAGCCTTAGAGATTCTGTCTTTTAAGCTGCAATTATGTGGCTATGTTTCCGATTTCTCTGAAAAAGAATCTTATGAGGATGATTGAATTTTGTGATAGTCACACAATAACATAACTTACTCAGCAGACCTGCTAATTGAGTTCAACAGAGTGATTTATTAACATAATATACTCTGAAGTGTACAAATCAAAAAATATTGACAAAACCACTAGTTGTGGTTTCTACATTCAAATCATAACAAAAAAGGGAGATCAAGTAAACCTAATTAACTAACACAAATAAGAGACACAAAGGAGTACGTAGCATTACAGTCAAACATCATAATTAAATGATTACAACTTAAGAGACATTTACCTTGAATTAAGTTAGAAGTTTAAGACCTTTGGCACCACTCAGGGCAAATAAACTTCCACTAGCTCTAGGTCTACTAGTTGAAGTACTTAATTCAATGTAAAAATCTGATAAAATCCACCACTATTACCAATCACCTGACTCTTCTAGCTAAAGGACTTGATTGTTGGCTCGGACATTTTCCAAACTTTTCAGGAGGATAAGTCTTAACTATCTCATATTCATATGTTTTTCATTCGACTAACCTTCATTCGGTTGAGGGGAATTTGCTCACCCTAAATTAAGTTGTTTGTCGTTTTTGGCTAACAAATTATTTAGTTTTAAGTGTAAACAAAATGATAAGAAGATCAATGGTTTAATCTCTACTATAAGCATAATGCTAATAACTACTATAATCAAGTATAATTTGATAAATTGAAGAGTCATGAGTAGTTGTCAATGTAAAATAAAGTTTACATTGAGAGCGAATATCCTTTAATCTCATTTTTTATTTGTATGGTGAATGTTTTCTTTTTAGCAAAAGAAGTATAGCGCAAAACATTGTATGACAGAACAAGACATCCCAAAGTGTGTTGTCACTCCAAGTTAATCAGTTGTTAGTTGCACCCTATAAATTTTATACTCCATCCGTCCAATAATAACTTAGTCATTTGATGAAGAAAAAAAAGTGTCTTAAAATAATTGAGTCATTTCACTTTTCAATACAATATTAATTACCTTTCCCCTTTATAACTCTAATTAATACTACTTTCATCATTCACAATTCAATATATTCCACTTTGCATTTATGATGTTGGAGAATGCACCAATACTTAACAATAACACTTTTTTTTTTTAAATCAACAAATATTATTAGCAAGGCTTAGCACAAGATGCACCAACCTGCGAAGGAGGAAAAAGAGTACAAAGGGCCTTATATCATGACCCTCAACAACACCACTTGATAAAAAAAAACCTCCTATAGTCCCTAACCAAAGAGAAAAAGGACTAGAGCAAATACAATACAGCACAGGAACGCTGCAAAACACCCAAACCGGCTAATATGTGTGAAATGAATAAATGACTCAATTAATTTGGGACGGAGGGAGTAGAATAATATGAAAAGATAAAAAAAATTAAAATAAAAAAAACTTGGAGGGACTAGACCAAAACAAAAGATAAAAAATAGAAAAAGTCTTTCTCTAGTTAAAAACTCTAACAGAAAAATCGAATGTGATAAAATCTGATGAAGAAAAAAAGATTGCATAACAAAAACAACAATGCAATAGGAATCAACAAAATCGACATGACGAAAGTTATTGGCCTTATGTGAAAATATTCTTTTTTCTAATAAAAATTCTAGGGTGATGGGATGATGCATTAGAGCTATATAAGGATCCTCCCATTGGAGGAAGAAAAAATGAATCCATATTAAGGACCGGGTAGCTATATAAGGATCCTCTCTCTTAGGCAACTAACGGGTTCCACATTTAAAAGAAGTAATAAAACATGTACTATGTGGTCCCTCTTACAAAAGAAGTAATATTTTAATAATTAATAGTTGTTTTAAATATTATTTTATCTATTTTTCATCATTTTAAATAAAATATAATTCATGCAAATTATTATTATTATTATTATTATTTTGTAACGAAGGAATGTAAAATTTGTAATGTTAATTTTTCCATTTTCAAAATTATTAGCAAATGTGGCAGAAATTTAAGTTCATAATAATAAATAAATATTTTATAATTTTTTTAAGGATTATAATTGAATATTACGAGGTAATTTATAATTTAATAAATAAATTATTTTTGTTTAATGATGTAAAGTTAGTATGACCTATTTAAATACTTTTTATTAGAATTCTTATTAGTGTACTCTCATTGGAGTCCTTGAATCTTTAATATGTACTTTTATTAAAATATTTATAAATAAATGATATGTAACTTGATGTCTATTTAATAAGTCTTTCCTCAGAAAGTACCATTGTAGACGCTCTTGGTCCAAGATTGTGAAATGAATCCTTCACCTTTGATTTTTGTCTTCACCTCTCTTTTTCTCCCTCTCCAAATTCTAACCTTTTTAAAGTAAAAAATGGTTGAGTTGTGGCGGGCACTGTGCATGAACAAATCACATAAGATAAAAAAACAAAAAGCTATAAAAGTTTTACTATGAACGAATCAAATATTGACATGTTACCAATTACCGGTAACCGATATAAACAAAACAAAACAAAAGGCAGAAACAATTCCCTTTCTCTTCACATGAACCCTAATTTCCTTTCTCTTTCACCTTCGAACAAGATTTCAAGGTTTGTCTTCATCACCGTTTCCAATTGCGAACACCTCAATTACTTTTTCAAGGTTTGTATATCTATTCCACTCTTTCATCCCATTATTCCTCTCAATTTCACCCCCCCAATTTTAGAGTTTCAATTTTTTGTATCCAGAAGGTTTTTTTAATTTCGTTTTGGTTAAATTTTTTGCTTTTTTCAATCGGTTATTTCTGTATTTGTAGCTTTTAGGTTATATTAGCATAGTGGTATTTATGTTCGTGATTAGAGGGGTTGTTGGGTAGGTTAATTTAATTTAATAGCCTTCAATCAAACATATGGGGCTAGTGCTGGTGCTGCTTGTATCAAATTCAATCAGAAAGTTTTCTTTTAGAACTGAAATTCTTAGTTTTAGGCCTGTTTGGATAAACAAGTTATAGTATAACCGCTTATGAATAAGCTATTTCTATAGCACAAGATAAAATAAAGCCAAACTCCTTTCCTTTCGTATAAACTATTTTGATAACCCGTCCTGGAGAGCTTATGAAAATAAGCTGAAAACACCTTATGTCATAAGTTGTTTACATAAGTTCTCTCAGACAATGTCACAAGTGCTTAAGTTAGTAGATAAGCTCAAATAAGCCAATTGAAAGAGACCCTTAGGCTTTGTTTGCGAGTTTGGAGGGGAAGGGAGGGGAGGGGTTTGGAAAAAAAGGAAGGAGCAAGTGGAAGAAATATATGACATTGAGAGGGGAAGTCTTTGGGGTTTCATTTTTCTTCATAATAAAAAACCCTCCTCATTTGGGGGAACTTAAAAATTGTATTGGAGGAGGGTTTTGGAGGGTTTACATGAATTCTTCAAATTTAATCTAAGTAGTTATAATATTCTTAAAATTAAAAATATAATAATCGAAAGCATTAATTTATCATTCTCTAAGAGAACTTATTGAAACAACTTAAGTCAGTAGATAAGTCAGTATATAACAGTGTTGTCAAATAGCGGCTAATAGTGATTGGAATTTGAACAAATCAC
>Ga0315913_1010215_pt1 | contig 10864 bp, 7 predicted proteins | sample MpolsnodulesMG_FD_207736 | JGI IMG/M metagenome (GOLD analysis project Ga0315913, IMG submission 207736) | Medicago polymorpha root nodule microbial communities from Los Angeles, California, United States - small nodules | ecosystem: Host-associated > Plants > Roots > Nodule | place: USA... | reverse complement strand
TATTGAATCATATTTCAATAGAGTGTAATATATTTTTTTCAGTTTCTATGAATTATTAATTTATGATTTTCTTGGGACCGAAAATTATAAAGGGATCTCCCGAAAAATTATTATCTTATTATTTTATCGAGTTTTTCAATTTTTTACATTGGCCCAAGTCGGGACCGGACAAATTTATTATTTTAGAGAGTTTATTAATTTACCGAGTATTAATTTAAAGAGTTTCTACTGTACATGTACATAAACCTAACCCAATTTATTTTAAGGTCATTCTAAAAGTGCTCTCGAAACACTTTTTAAAGATATCAAAGCAAAAAATTATATTTTAAAAAAATTAAATACTTCAATTTTTAATGTATTGAATATACAATTTTTTATAAAAACTTATCATTTGATTCGTTAACATTTCCTTTTAATTTATAGGAAAAATTAGCATGAGAAAAATGTGTTTCAGTAAAGGTAAATTTAATCAGAGTTATTTGAGGATTGCAAGTGTAAGTTAGATGTTTCGTATTAAGGATTTGAGCAAATATGTAGTATCAAATTCTCTTTATGTGTTTTCTCATAGTCCTTTCCCCAGGGACTCCCCTTATGTCATGACCCAACAAAGTGGTATCAAGTCAAGAGTCTTTGTTGGTTCGATTTGTGCATTTTAAATGGAAAATGATATGAGGTTATCAAAAGACAACCGTCCGGTGAGCAGTTGTGGTTGAAACTATGGGGCAGGGGCAGGGGGTGCCTAAAAGAGGACACTTTAACACTGAGGTCAGTATGTGAGCAAAATAGAGTATGAGTAAAAGGGAAAGGTTGTTTGTACATTAGAGGACTTAAAATAGTCTTCTTATATACGTTTAACGTTTAAGGATTAAATCCTTCCAATGAAAATTGAAATGTTGATTGTTGATGGTTATAGAAGGCAGATTCTATAACCGTCGAGCATTACATATTGAATGCGAAGGAGACATTTCTAATTTGTTGATGGTGTGAGTGTTTCTGGTACACCTCAGTGTTGATTGGATGTGTGAATAACTTAGTTTGGACCTTGTTTTAGGTCATGTACTGGCAAGCAAGGCCTTTTGAATAGTTTAGAATGGCTGCCTCAAAGTCATCATTCTGATAGTGAAGAGTGATGACTTTGAGCATATTATGTTAACGAAAAACAAATATTCTATAAGTATGTAATAAGCTTTCACGAAGCATGTTTTAAGCTTGCGAAAAACATTCGTTGAAAAAGAGAGTATTAAGCTCGCAGGGAGAAATTATTGCAAAAGAGTTTAAGCTCGCAGGGAGTGATCCAAGATGTGTGACCATGAAACTTAAAGTTTGTTCGAGGAGAAATTACTTAATTTTGGAAAAGAATAATTCCAATGTTCAAGTGTCAAGATCATTCGGTTTGATGACGATTTTTATTGTATTCACGCTCCTCACTAGGAATATACCATCAAGGCATTTTTGCACGAGCAACCTCAGAAAGTGTCAATCGTTATGATGAAGATTTATTCATCCAACACGCCATGCATTAAATGCGAATTTGTATCCCTGTCTCGAGGAGAAGATTGAGGGTACATGACAGTTGACTTCTACATGCCACGTGTTGAGGCTACTTTCTAGCCCTTGATAGCCTAGGCTTTTGAGTGCCTTTTAGCGTTATTTTTTTATGAGGATTTGAGACTTTTAGATTGATCGTCACACTTGGATTTTCATCAAATCTTTTGACGAATCGATGGATTGATCAAAGCTCTTAATCATGGTTGTTATGTCGCTTCTGAAGCATTGGATTAAGTATGAGACTCTTTGTTGCAAACCGTTGGGATCACGACATTGTTTCATGAATGTTAGTACAATATAAATGACCCATTGGCCATCCAAAGGTTATTTTATGAAGGCCATAAAAGATTTTGGAGGGGGATTCAAAACACTTTTACATTTTCTTCTCCAAGGCACTTTACTCTCTGGGTTTGGCAAGCACTAGACTATAATTTTTAGAACCCTTGTAGTTTTCTAGAGGTTTCACACTCACACTAACAAGTTGCTTCATCTAATAGTTTTCTAACAGTATTTGTGATTTTTGTAAGTGTTTGAAGGTGGCAAAGTAGTTTTCGTCGTCACTGGTGATAAGTGCCAGGAAGTAGTGATTCTAATAGAGATTTATAGCACTTTTGCACGAACCCAGAGATTCTAATCCTAACAAGCTTTACGCCCTATCAATCTCAAGTCTTAATTTTATAACGTAGATATTTAGGTTTTTAAAACAAACAAACAAATTACTCTATCGACTTAAAATGGTAATTGATGTCGAACAATCCAGGATATCGCACTAGTCCCTGAGGAGACGATACATAAATACTTACTTTTGATATACGTAAATATGCTACATCAACTGGTAGCGACTGCTCCACCATAGGTTTTTAATTTAATGTTCTTAGATCGTTGTAACGGGGTGTAGGTGGGTTTCGTACCACTCTATGTCGGTGGTTTTGGTGTAGGTGGGTTTCGTACCACTCTATGTCGGTGGTTTTGGGAAATTCCTGACTTTTAGTTGGGTAGTCGTCGTTGTAAGATAATATTTGTATTAATAGTGATGTCTTTGATTTGTTTGTATTTGATTTTGGTGTGATGGTTATTTTTGAGAAAGATATCACTACATTAGCCGTTCAAGGAAAAGATTCACCAAACTCTTCCTCATTGTTTTACTTTGATCGGTTGTGGAAGTGTGGATTTGATTGAACGTCGAATTCATATTTCCTTTCATTCACTTTTTAGATGAAATGGCAAAGAAGCAAACTCATATCCCAGTAGGGGATGTGAGTATGTCGTGGATTGCGGTCGAACCTTTATACACTCCCTCAATCTATGCTAATTTTGATGTGATCGGGTGTCCTTTTATGGACGTAGATCCTACTACATCTATTTATGGGAAGTATAGATTCCCTCCATCAACCAAATGATATGCTCTCGTTACAAGGGGAATTTGATTCCTATGTATGAGGTTGTTTTCAAATAGATGGGTTTCAGGGTGCCCATTACCCTTTTTCAGAAGGATGTTTATAGTTGGTTGAAGTCTACACCTTCTTATTTACACTTGAACTCATTGGCCTTTGTGTTTACACCTTCAGAAGGATGTTTATAGGCTCATGTTGAAGTTTACACAACCACATGCTGCAATATCCATATTAAGGTTTCCAATAACATGGGACTTAAGTTAAAGGGAAATGTTAACTAGGAAACATAATTATGGCTGCAGTTTATGGCTTATGAGTAATTTAAACATATGATTATATGACAATGCGCAAACATAATTATTTGTGAAGTATTTTATGTTGTGTTTTATGATTTGTCTGATTGATGTACATTGCCACAAATAATCTTCGTGAGGATGATGTGATTTATGTGCATTACTTTTGTCTGATTTATGCTATCCCCACTAACTCCATTACATAACTTCTAGTGCATTTCATTTTCTCATTTTGGAGAAATAAACTTTCCCGCATGTAACGTTTTTTGTTTTCTGGTACATGTTTTTTAGGAGATTTTTTCTTTGCTACATAGTATTTTATTAATTAATTAGAGAAAATAAACATCCTGTTTATAAGCCAATGAAAAATCACAATCAAAATCAATGAACTAAAATAAAAATAGTCTTCATCCAAAAGTCATTAAAAGAAGATTGAATAAATAATATTTTTAAATAACTTTTCATGTGTGAATTTGAATATTTTTTGTTGAAATTTTTTGTGGTTATTTGTTAAAATATATCTAGGATAAATGAATTTTGAAATATGTAGTAAATAAATAATAGGGGTGTCTTAATAATTTAATCATTTATTCCTTGGAATATAAGTTACTAACTAAACACATTTTAGTTATTCCTAGGAATTTCAGAAAATCATTCCCAGGAATTTAAAATATCACTGAAACACTTTTTTTAAATTTTTCTTCGAAAAAGATTTCATCGTTATGTTTCAAGGAGAACTAATTATGGGAATAAGTTTAGAATCAATAAAAACACCCAAAATAAAGTTGAAAATAAAGTTCTTATGACGATTAGTGGCAATGTGTCTGTCTTTCTGTTTTAATTGGCAAAAAATGATAAAAATGTTAAAAAGTAATTAAATAAAAGATAAAATTGGAAGAAAAATGTTAGACACCAAAACATAATATTTTTTATATTAGGTTAAAATAATTTTTTTTTATAACGTCAAAAAAAATGTTTTTTTTATAGCGTTTAGTATTCTTACTATTTTTTTAGGGGAATATTTTTACTATTGTTGTGATTGTTTCTCCTATAGTTATTGTTGTAAATTGTTCCTATTTTAATGTGATTATTTAACTAATTTTTTATTAATAATTTAAATAATATTATAACATGATAAAATTGTTGAAAGAAAGGATAAAAATGGAAGAAAAAAATCAACCTAAAATGGTGTATTCTCTTTATATAACGTTATAAAGGAAATATAGATGAGAATAAACTCACGTGTAACTCTCTATTAACTTCCCTATCATAAAGGCTCTCAAGAATATTATAAAGTTAATCAAACATAATTGCAGAAAATTCTCATTTAATTTGGCATAAAGAGGCGTCTTTTTGTATAGCGGCTTCTCTATAACCGACTCCCAATAAACGACAACCTATTCAGGAGGTGGTGTCAGTTGACGCTCATCTTTTGTGGGAGGGTGTGGTATCTTAGAGAATTTGGACCATTTCTTTTTGGATCATAACTTTTACCGTCAAGTTTGGATCACTGTTTATAATTGATTAGTTTTCATCATGGTCAACCTATATTAGATTTCATATCATCTTATTCAGTTTGTTGCCTTTGGAGGCTATTCTAAAAATACTCGTCATGTCTTTCGTTTGATCTGGTTTATATTATTTGGGTTATTTGAAAAGAACGTGGATCGTCAATATATTCCTAAGGGCCTAAAAGCCCTCTAGAAAGGCTTAGGTGCCCTCCAGAAAGGCTCCTGAAGCCTGGGCGCGTCCTCCCAGAGGCGCCGCCTTAAACAACTTTTAGAAGTATCCAAAACTGGGTAAAAAAAACTTAAAGCCAAGCTTGCTTGGGGCTTAAGTCACGCTAAAACAAGCCCATAAAAGGGCTATAAATACCCCCATTGAGATCACTCTCAAGGCATCTCATAGACAATCTAAATCCTAGATTTTCTTATTGTACTTACTACAAGTACAAAACGAAACACTGGAATTTTTCAGCAAAAGGAGGATACTATTCATCTCATTATCAACATTATCAAGCTTCATTCTTTTTGATGGCCGAAGGCAAATCATAACAATTTTGCTTTTAACCACCACATTTAGGGGGTTAATCCACTTTTATGTATTTGAGGTGTTTTGTTTTGTTTTTACCCCATTATTTGTTGTAATTGTTACTTGATCTTTAGTTCTCTCTGGCACTCATTGTACAAAGAAAGTAAAGTTGGTTGGTTAATTAATTCTATTTTAGCTTCTTAAAAAAAATATTAATCAAACATCTTTTTTTAAATAGTTGTTTATTTTAATTTTACTCGATTATTTTAGAAATAACTTTCACGAAAATATAAATATAAAGATATGAGTTTTAAAAAAGGATGCTTATACTAAAAAAAAAATTGATCAATCATATAATATTTTTTCAAGAACCTTTTATAATAGGGAGGTTGGTAGTTTTTTTTATTTTTTGAGAGGAGGTTACTTACACAAAAATTTATTCTCATTTTAATTAGAACTTTATCTCCACCCTGGGGACATTTTTATATTTTTGAAAACATGTTATATCTATGTATAAAATTTAATAAACTTGCTTGACCAAAAAGGAAATTAATTTATACTATATATAAAGGGATATCTATTTTATACTATGTATGGGATTTCGGGCGAATTTTTTCATTATAACAATTATACTCTTAAACAAAATTTCCTATATTAATGTTATAGTGTTGGTGTGATTTAAAAAATAAAAATTTATATTATATTTGACATATTATTGATGTAATTGAAAAAGATAAACATGGTTTTGTGGTTTTTTTTAGAGGTTGTTGGGTTTGTTACCATTCATAATCTTTTCGCTTGTATATAATAGAAACATTATATTAATGTTAATATTTTTAAAATAATCATAAATTTTCAAAATTTTATCATATATATTTTCTCACATTGATACATAAAATTTTGCTTCCATAAATTTAATGATATAAAATCTACAACCGATGCGATGCAAGGATTTAACATTGTTTTGCTTAAAAAATATTTAAAAGAAACACTAAATTAATTTTGATAATTTACTTCCGTAGACATTAAATAAAATTTGCAACGAATACAATGCAAATATTTAACATATTTTTGCATATGAATGAAACATATATTCATCCGAATCATTACATTAATGTAAATTATATTCATTTGATCTTTATTATCAATGTAATCGTTTTTAATATAATTACCATAATATTACTCAACCCGTGTGCGAATCCACATGTCTTTTACTGGTCATAATTTACTTTTCATACATTTTGGTGCAAAAATTGGTTATTAATTTTCATGTGAAACCACATTTTTTTTAAAGTAACAATATATCAATGTGCATCATTCTCCAATAGGTTATTAATTTTCATGTGAAACCACGTAATGATGAGGTAAATAACAAAAATTCGACAACCAAAAACTATGAAGAAAAAAAAACTAACCCTAAGCCCAAATTTGAATCATTCTCCAATTGAACCCCTATATAACCCTTTTCCTCGTTATTTTCTTCCCATTCTCTTTCTCTCCAATTTCCCTCAGATCTTCGTGAATGGTAGAAACCCTCTTCCCCTTCGATTTCATGCGCTCCCTTTCCCCTTCAACAACGGCGAGCGTTCTTCTTCCTTCCCTTTTCCCTTTCGCTTCTTGCATGCAAGGTTGGCATTATCGCTGCCTCGGCCTCGACCCCTAATTCATCCAAACCCTAACCCTAATTTTCAACAATTTTCCTCATTCTTTCATAAAAATTCTATTTTTTTTACACAATTCATCATTCCATTGCCTCAATTGCGTTTTTAGATTCTTGGGTATATACGATTCGTTTGTTTTTTGATTTTGTGATTTGCGTCAATTGAACACGATGTTGTTGAGCAAGCAGAAGAAGAATCAGAATGCGAATAATGCGAAGAGGAGGTTGTTGATTAGCATCAATGTGCTTGGAAGTGCTGGGCCGATTCGATTTGTTGTGAATGAGGAAGAGCTTGTTGAGGCTGTTATTGATACGACGCTGAAGTCTTATGCTCGTGAAGGGAGATTACCTGTCTTGGGGAATGATCACAGTGCTTTCTTTCTCTATTGTCCTCATCTTGGATCTGATGGTATTGATTTTTGTATTCAATTGCATAATTTTATTATTCTCTTCATACTCAATTTATGATTATTTATTGAAATGGAAGATGAACCCAATAGTTTTGTTTATGAAGATATATAGAGATAAATGAAAATTATAGGTTAAGACGTTAAGTTGTTAAGAAAGTATTGATGATAAATGATTTATCTTTGGACTTGCGGTTAGTGAGAAAATATGTTTGTTGATGTTGTTGAATGAGGATTTATGTTTTGTGCTTAATCAGAAATTTTAGTTGCAGTGGTGATGGACTCGGGCTACTTATAAGCAAGTGTAGTCAATGGTTTGAACCCTGACTCTTGTTTGTTGAAAAAACATAGAAAACATGGTGCACATCTTGTGTGCCAGCAGGTTCCTAAACCGTGAAATATGTGTTAAGGAGTTCGTTTAGTGATCGAAAGTTTTTGTGTTGTGTTAATTATTCAGATATTTATGTTTTATCCTTTTGAAACTAATAATTGAGTCTTTACTTATCGTGTTGTTAGTTCCTAGCTAATTTTGCATTGACATTGCATTGTTTTAAATCTTGACTTGCTGGATTCTTTTAGAACTTGAAAGAATAAGTTTGGCAGAACTTAGGAGTTATAGTTGATTATTTTTCATATTTTAATGCTTAGAATTGATTTCTAATCAAGCTAACCCTCTCTCTGGATTGTGGTTTGATGGTGCAGCGGCTTTGAGTCCTTGGGATAAAATCGGTTCACATGGAGCTCGCAATTTTGTGCTATGCAAGAAGCCACAGGCGGCTACAAATGAGGCAGCTGCTGAAGATGGAAGTGGGACTTCATCACTTCCACGCAGGGGAAGTGGTAGTTGGAAGTCTTGGTTCAACCTCAACCTTAAAGTTTCTTCCCATTAATCGATCAAATTGAGATTGTGGGGAATCAAACATTTGCTACAATGCTTTATATAATTGTTTGGTTTTTTTACTTTAATGATCCATCTTGGCTGTGTTTGTTTCTAGGTTGTCTCTGTTCACACTAGCCAGAGACAACACCTTTGAATTCTGGCAAGAATAAAGTATTTCTGATTTTTTTTTATGTATTTGGTGATAAGCCATTTAACTATTGATGTAATGCAATTGAATTGATGTTTTGCATTTTTGCCAATTTTTAGCTTGAAGCTTTCTTATTATATCTGGATGCCGTGCATTGGATTCATTGAATGTAGTTTTATAAAGATTTCCATTCAGTTGACAATGGGGGAAAGAATCTAAGTTTTACTTATCTAAGAAATTTGTTGTTGACACATTTGGTTTGGTCATGTAAAATACGATAATACCCCTCAGCAGTTAATTGCCGATGAAATATAAAACCGGCTGCATTTAACTACTGAGGCGTTCTGAAACCAGAACTGGCAGAAGCAGCACTTGCTTCTGGACCTGTAATGTGTTTTAAAACACATAACACAAACCTATTCCAATATTTTCACATCAACAACAATTATAAATTATCAACATTTGATTCAAGTAAAAATGCGCCACGATAACAAATTACCAAGATGAAATCAAAATGTACCAACATCATTTAAAATACATAATGTCAGCCAAATACGAACAATAGTCACCAAAGTTTGAAAATGAAATTAACAAAGCCTAAAACCAATCATCCCTAAACAACAACTACAAGTAATCCTACTGTTGGTCCTGGTCTTGCTGATGCTGCTGCTGTTGCCGCCTCTGGCCTCGCCTCATGGCCAATATCGGCGCGATCTGCTCCCTAACATGGCTCATGGCCTGAAACCACTGTTGAGGGCTCATGACCTCCTCCTAACCCATCTGCTCATCAGAGTAGGCAACAGCAGCACTAACCATGTCATAGGTATCAAGCGAGCCTCTTGCCTTGTACCGCTCCCATTGTTGTGCATTGATCTGCTCTTAATTTGCTGGCTTGGGAAGATCTCCTGGAAGAGGTGGCAAAATCTGAGGGTGAGACACTGTACTATACCATAGCACATAGCCATTCTCCATCCGCCATGACTGCTCTCATGCTGGCTCACCCCAATTGGGCTCTTTAAGAGTGTGAGCGCGGAAGTCTACGAATGCCTGCACAATCCGAGGAGGTAGCAGCTCTACAACATACGTCGGATGTCTAGGGACCCTCTGGACGTATCTGTACTGCCTCAAAACCCTCTTAGGCAAGTGACGGTACACCCTACGAACACCGCACATAATCCAGCCTGAATACCAGAAAACCTCCTCAAAACCCTGGATCCCCCTGTGCTCTTCGTACGACCTCCAACATACGTCATCAAACTGAACACGATCAAGCAATGAGCGATACGTCACCCCCTCTCCATGACCCTTCTGTAGCTTCCACCTCGCCGCAACCGAAAAGTTTTCAATATAGTCGGTGTTGGGATCAACACTGAAAAACTTAAGAAAATGCGTCAAAAACCATGCATGCACAAACCAAACAAATCACATCTATAAATTATTACGCACGAAAAATATAAGTTAAGGTTCACATTAATAAGTTTCTTACAATGAGCAGTGTCACGCTTCGCCCAAGAGCTCTGTCTCCAGGCAAACAGGCCTCAACTAACTCGGCGTATAGGTATGCCAGTGCCATCCCTCCCCAGGAATAATTATGCATCCCCACGTAGCTCTCCTCCATGATCGTCGGATAGACCAACTCGATGCGTTTGTTGCTTCTATCACGAAACAACAAGCATCCTACAAGATATAGAAGATAACACCTCACACAAAATTTCCTAACCCTCCCCAACTCCTCCAGCTCCTCTGGATCCTCTGTATCCGCCAATATGTTTGCCCTACCAAGGTACCTTGTATATAATTCCTTCAGCTTTGGATAATTAATGTACCCACCATACTCTGTACCACAAATTTTCTCTACCTCTGACACACCCAAGTGCCTCACCAAAAGTACACAAGCCTCATGTCTCAACATCTTCTTCCCATGGCACAACATCCGCCCTTCAATCTGAAGATGCGTAAGACATGTGACATCATCCAAAGTCACAATCATCTCCCCAAGGGCATGTGAAAAGTGATGGTCTCGGGATGCCACCTCTCGCAAAATGTCATCAGCAAAGCTTGAGGCACGATAGTGTGGCCCAGATAAACCAAATCATGTAACCCGCTCTCCCTAAGCGGATCCCAAAACCATCTCTGATGCTCGTTTAGACGTCTGAGACTCAAAATCTTATTCTCATGATTAATCGCTTTCACAACACGCATCTTACGAACCTGAAATAATAGAAAAATAAACATAGTTTAAAAAATATAAACATCTAACTAAACAAAATAAAACTTAACACATGCAAAAATAAAAATCACAAATTTAAATTGCAGCACGTATTTTTAACCTAAGACATAGGACATGTAAAACTTAAAAAAAAACACATAACAAAACCAATTTAAATCATAATTAAACATAAAGAAAATAATAAAAGTTGAAATAGAGAAATATAAAGAAAATAATTAAACATAAAGAAAAGACTTAAACAAAAACACATATAAAAGTTGATATAATAATTAA
>Ga0315913_1010214_pt1 | contig 10865 bp, 7 predicted proteins | sample MpolsnodulesMG_FD_207736 | JGI IMG/M metagenome (GOLD analysis project Ga0315913, IMG submission 207736) | Medicago polymorpha root nodule microbial communities from Los Angeles, California, United States - small nodules | ecosystem: Host-associated > Plants > Roots > Nodule | place: USA... | reverse complement strand
CAGAGTAGGTCATATTGGACCGAACTGGGTTACCATCTCGTGTGTGTTTGTTTATTTCCTTTAAGCTTGCTTATCTTTGTGCTTGGTTTGTGTTTGTGTCATTGTATTAAGCTCTTTGTGTGTGTTATTGCTTGAAGACACTTAGAACTAGGATTACCACTATCTTTTGCTCCACACATCTTTGTTTTATTTCATTGGTGTGATTCAATTAAGGTTGATTTCGCAACAAAGTTGGCAGCGTAGCTTTTCTTTATGGCCACGCCGGTAAATATGTGCATATTTAAGAGCACAAAGTTACATCATAGGGAAACGATGATTAGTGAAAAAGGAAATTCATTAAAACTGAAAACAAAATTTAATTGTTTTGCGAACCAGATATTGGGGTAGTCTTAATAGTTTCATTTGTAATTGATAATATAAGCTGACATTCACAAGAATGTAAAAAATAAGTCAACATGCAGATTAGGCATTTTTTTTTTTTTTTGTCAAGTAGCCTAGTGGTTAGAGCTCGCACAATTTCATTGTGGAGAAGTGGAGTGTCCGGGGTTCGAACCCCGGTCCCTGCATATAATATGCAATATCCCTACCAACTGAGCTAAGCTCACGGGGTTCAGATTAGACACATTTTACTCTTGTGAAACTAAAGATTTCAAATAACTAACTATTTTGAATGCTTGATTCAAATATGTTTTGGTCAAAACAACCTTGTTCAGCTGTATAATCTAATGTCTAAATTGTTTCTTGTATACATTAGGATTTTGAGATAAGGTCTGCAATTGCAGGTATGCTGCCACTTCATGGTTTTTTTATGTTTCTAAAGCCTCAAAGGGATTGGTGTAAAAAGTTGTAACGTCGTTGCATTTGGTGGTATTTAACTAAAATACAACTCTACAATATCAAGAATTGTGGCGCTTTCGTGATATGAAACATTGATTCCATTGTAATAGGAAATAGATGCTTAACAATGAGTGTAAAAAAATTGTTACTTGTGGAAGCTACAGTAGCGAGAGTAGTGATATCATCATGAGCACAAACATTCACAGCTATGAGATGATGAGGTTGTTGTTGCGGCTGCAATGGCAGCAGTAGAGGCATCGACATCAGCCACAGTAATAGTAGCGTGCAGCTGAGCATTTTGTGTTTTGCTCTCTTCTTTCAAGGGAAAAATATATAGTACTGGTTTTGGCAGGAAGAATGAGATGATGTTGAAGTATAGGCTGACAAAAGGGTACATGATGAAACAAAACAAAATATCAAATCCTCGTTGATTCTACAAATACCAGAGAGATTGATAGCAAAAGATTGAGAATTTCTCAAATTTTATTAAACATCAAGTCTCATTCTCATGACGGCAAAACAAATATAAATAGTGTTAACAAAACCCTAAGGATGAAACAAAACGAACGAAATTACAAAAATATCCCGAAATACTAATAAAATTTAAAACAGCTATTTCCACCCCCCTTAAGTGTTGTCTTTTGGTGGAATAGACTTTTTCACTGCATCAGTCATATAATTGGTCAATAAAAACTAACCATGTACTGATGATGTTTTTAATTTTTCAAGGATCACTTTAAAATCTATATTCACACTTGTTTTTCCTATTTCACATTTAGCTGTTACTGTAATAAAAAGAAACAAAAACATGTAATTGAATCATGGACTGGTCCCATTAAAATTGGGGATGAGTTATTTTGAATTGAGTTGATTTTGCATATGTTTAATCCCTCTAAAAATTGGTTAGAAGTGATTTAGAATTTAGTTTAAAATAAATTGATTTATATTGCACTAATTTTATTTCCAAAACAAAGTTTGATCTAATAATTGTATGGTTTGTTATTGATTGGCCTTTCACTAAGCATTTCTCCAATTTTTCCTTCAAAGCTGCTTTTTCAGCCTCATAAGTTTCCTCCAGCTTTGAGTTTTCATGTTTCAATGTCTGTAAAGATGAGGAAAGGCTTTGATTTGACATCCTTCATCGTGGATTCATGTTTTTTATTCACATCATTATGATCCCCTTTAAGACAATAAATTTCCCGTAGAAGAGCATTTCTTTCATATGCTTGCAGTCCAACCTCCGGTTCAAGTTTCCTCGTATTGCTTCCCTCAAATTTAATATCTCATCCTGTAAATTATTTATATACAAAGACAAAAAAGACAATTTGAGATCATTTAGAATTTTTTTCCTCCTTGGCTGTGTGTACTTCAGCCTATAAAGCCGGCTTATGTGATTCCATTGCCTCCCGAGTTTCAAGCTTGTTATGAAGCTCAGCAGCTATAGAGATCTAAGTTCTTCCTGAGGTTGAGAATGCAAATTCTAAAGAGTTTGCAAAGAATTTTCAGCCTGGATGAATCACAACCTCTCCTCTTGTTGTATGCAAGGTCTACCCAATTTCTTGTGCTTCTCGTTAAGTTATTCACTTTGAGACCTCATTTCTGTGCCAAAGAATGCAGATTGCAGAGCATATTGTAGAGTCTGATTTGATCTTTCCAAGAGAAGACACTTTTGTTCATAAGTATGTAACTTTTCAGCCCCAATATTTATCTTGCAATTTAGTTCATGCACCTTTTTTTGCTACACAAGAGAGCTTATGCTCCAAACTAGAATTTCGATAACAAAGAGTCACATGTTTTGATAGGTTACAATTTCTAACTTCATGTCCTCAATTTTTTTATCTATACTAACTTGCTCATTAGTTCTCCTTGTTCTACTCCGTTTGAACTAATTTCTTCTCCAGTTTTGGCAATGTCTCCATTAACTAGTTATGCCTTTTATTTTGTGAATGTCAATGATTGGTTATACTGAAAATGGACAGCTTCAGTTTCAGCTCCATTAGCTCGTTCATTAATTTCTCATATATCCTTTTGAGCAGATGAAATATTTTCTCCAGATTACATATTTTCTCTAAGCATTATTGGTACTTCAATTCAGCAAGATTATTTTCTCTATCAGCCTGCAATTTAGCAAGGGTTTCCTTCAATGGCTTGATCGTCAAGTCCTTTCTCTTGCACGAGATATTTATGATTCTAGATTATACAATCTTTCCAGACTTGGTCGATACTAAACCAAACCATCTTCCTTTTCACTTTCAAGTTTAGTAAGGGCTATCTTTAATGCCAAAAATGTTGTCTCAGTTTTGGCCATTCGCTTGAAATAAGATATAACATGATTCCTAGTATCATGGCTTCCATCATTTACTCCATTAGTCTTCACTATGTCAAGAAAATTGAGCCCCCTCTTAAACGCCCTTCTGCGAACTTTACATGACTTACTGACTCTCATGTCATGAAGAAATCATTAAGTCGTTTCATACCATTTTTGCTTATTGCAGTATCTGTTTCATGAGTAGAAGTATCCTTTTGGAATTCATCTGAGTCAAAAAAGGTATGCGAGTGGCAAGTAGTATCTGGTGAATACAAGGAAGGATTGTTGCCAAAAATTTGTTGGCATGTAAATGGCAGGTAGTATATGGTGTATGCGTTTCACTCCAGTTGCATGATCATCTCTCTCAGTCAATGCTTGGTATGCTCGGTAAAACTCTTCAACAAATTTCACAAGCTCTGGGTGCTTCTTGTAATACATTGCTGCCATTCTGGAAAAGGAATCCACATCTTCTTTGAGAAGCTTTATCATTTGTTTCATCTCTTTTAAAGGATGGTTCATTTTTTTTGAAAGGATCATTTGCTTCATCTTGACATCCATATTTGTTCATTATGAGATATATACCATTAAAATAGGAAAATATGTGATACAAAAAGCAAATGGGGTTTATGTCATGTAATCATTTTCAGACTACATACAACAGGGGCGGATCCACCATAAGGCATGGTGTGGCATCTGCCACACCAGATTATTACCCCTTTTTTTTACAAGGCTTCAAATATTGATTATATATTTAGTGCATCACCTATCTACATATAAACTTCAATGGTCTAGTGGAAGAGTGATTGCCTTGCAAGCACATGGAACTCGGTTTGACCCCTGAAATGCTTTTTTATGCTTCACAATTTTTTAAAACATTAATATCAATTGTAAAAAAGTGGAGTCCATCTTTGCTCCATTTAAGTTTGCATCATTTAGCCCATTTACCATCATGGATGTGTGACACGTGGCAAAATAGAAAACCAAGGGTTAGGATTAAAAGGGTTGGAAAAAACACTTGTTTTAAAAAAAAAAAAGGCGTTTGTTCATGTATCTCCTTCTTCTTCTTCTTGTTACCGTCATCACTTCACGGCTTCTCCCTCTCCTTGTCGTCGGCGCTGCCCTTTCTGTTGAAACTAGGACCTGTAAGCAAATAATGCCAGCATTTACCACTGTGCCATAATGTTGGATATGCTTAAATGTTTCACCCTTAAATATATAACTTCTAAATGTCCAAATTTAAAAAATTTCTTTGTTGAATCCAAAATTTTGTTTTTTCTTAAAATGATATGTCTAGATCCGCCTTTGACATACAACACATAACTTATAGAGTATACAATACTTCTAGGAAAATAAAATGATTTTAATGAGAAGACATATTCAACTTCAAAAAATGTTTAGAAAGATATATAAAACTAGTTTTGTTAAAGGAAAATATTTGCTAGTCACTCGTTTCAGAGAAAAATAGAGTAAATAATAGTAGTATTTTTTAAGTGAGTGTTGGAAAATTGAAAGGGTATAAACATAGTTTTAAAACTCGGTTCGGTCATCGACTCGGCAGAGGTACTGGGTCATTAAGTCAATGGTCGTACCATCGGGTCATTGGTTGAACCGCATGGCTGAATCGAATCAAACCGGATGACTCGATTAGATAACTCGGTGTTTAGATTAAATTTTTATAGGTATTTTATCAGTTTAAATCGGATTGAACCGGTGACTCGGTCACTCCAAAAACTAAAATAATGACACATATGGAATAGAATAAAAATAAATATGCCACAAACATAATTTTATAAACTAATTGTTATGAGTTTTAAATAAAATATTTGAGCTTGTGTTTTTTTGTTGAAATAATTATATATGCTTATGATTTGGACAATTTTTTTTTAAAGATGATTTTGATAAATATTATATACGTTTATTTTACGAGGTATTTTTATCATAAAAAAATTAAAACAAAATTGAAAGGTATTTGTTTTATAATAAAAAATATTTAGACGACAAACATGTGTTATTATAATCATAATAAAAGTAATTTGAACACAAAAATGGATAGAGTTTTAGTGGCTTGGAGAGTTCTCTTTAATAGGCGGATAACGAGTTCAACTCCCACTAGCGCTACTTTTCACAACATAATTTTAATTAAAATATGTTCTTGTTTCAATCCGGTCCAACCAAATACTCGACCGAGTCACCGGTTTTGACCGGTTCTCATCGAGCTAACTGCATGGTCAATCCAAAGGCCTGCTCGAACCGGCCTATCCACCGATTCCCCGTTCAGCCAGTTCGAGCTGAGTTTTAAAACTATGGCTACAAATATCATTACTCTTTTTTTTTTAAGGAAAATATCATTACTCTTTGTTGAATGCTTCCTTACAATGAAGTACTGGATATCATTACTCTAAGTAATCAAGTTAACATCTTAATGAAACGCTAACATCGTCTCTTCTAATGTTAAAGTCACTCTACCCGAGAAAAAATCAGTGAAATTAAACCACAGCCACTTAGCACAATCACAAAATAGATGTATAAACATGCTGATAGTCCGTACTAAGCTTCTAAAGAGATCATGTTTATTTAAAATAAAGTCTTTAATAAATAATAAATTGGACTCATAATTAAATTTCAGCATAAAGTTTTATTCCTTATTATTAAATTTAAATTTGTTTAACTATCCTTAAATTTTTGAATTTTTGAATGTCACTTTGCAATCTTATTTAGAACCTTGTAAAAAGTTCTTAAAAAAAATTAAAATTTTTCAAAAAAAAAAAAATTAAATATGACTTTTTAAAATATTATTAAGATAAAAGTAATGAAAATTTTGACCTATAAATTATATTTTGAGCTTATTTTATATGGAGGAACTTTTTATTATGTTATAAATATGTGTAAAAAACCATTCAAGAATTTAAAAGTTTACAAATAGTTAAACAAATTTGACTTTAACAAGGACTAAAACACTATGGTGAAATACTTTATAAGGACACACCATTTTTTACAAGGACTAAAACAAAAATTAATTATTTTATTGAGATCAAAAACTTATTTAATTCGTTAAAATACAAAAAAAAAAAAAAATAACAACACAATGGAAAATTGTTCTTCTCCTAGCAAAAATTGCTCCTCCCGTACAACTTGACGAAAATACCCCATGTAACTTAAGTCACGCAAGTGTTATACTCGTGACTTAAGTCACGTTCGCTACATTGATACATCCAACATGGCTTAAATCACGTAGGCTATAACCCAACGTGGGTTAACTCATCTAGGTTATAACCACAATGTGAGTTAATTCATGGAGGTTATAACCCAACGTTATAATCCCAGCATGAGTTAACTTGTACATGTTATGCTCTGTTATACGAAACACGAGTTAACTCATGGAGGTTATAACCCAACGTTATAATCCCAGCATGAGTTAACTTGTACATGTTATGCTCTGTTATATGAAACACGAGTTAACTCATACGAGGTTATTTTGGTCGGTTTGTATGGGAGTGATAGTTTGTTTGTTGGGAGAAGAACAATTTTCATGCTAATATGGTACGGTGAAACTTAGTGTAGTCTCTCAAGTGTTGGGCTGAGAGTGCTTCTAGGTGATTTGGGCTTCGGACCACAGTTGCCTTTCAAAACGACAGCGTGTTATCAAAAACCCTAATTAACTCTTCCTATAAATTCAGATCAGATGCGGCTGTTGAGAAACAAAACCCAGTCGAGTCTCTCCGCTCCCGTATCCAATTTAGTCTATTGAAGTTTGTTTGAATTTCGATATTGATTATATAGTTTATCCATTTGATTTTGTTTTAGTCTTTCTTTGTTATTTGTTGTGCATACTGCATAGTATAGTTAGTATGAGATCACGATGATGACTCCATAAAATTCAAGCTCAACAGACCGCAGTGCAGTGCTTTCTTCTCTTTCGAGAGATTGCTTTGCGTGTCGATAACCCCGCTGAACTGAGTGATCTATCTTCTTCTTTTTTCCTTCATTTTTTTATTATTTTTGCTTCAATGAAAAATTGTTGACAATGACGATACAAAGCTCCCTCTTCTGATTTTGAGGTGAGGACAATTGCAGGCAGAATCGAACCTAAATTAATCTAGCCACCACTGAGTCAACTCTTTTTTTCTTTTCTCTTGCATTGAACGTTTAAATTTATGGTTCTTTATAGTGTTTGATGGTTTTATCTTGTTAAAATGTGAGGTCAGTGATGTGTTTTTATTTGCCTACATTGTCTGATAATCTTTTTTAGATTATGATGTGTTTAAATAACCTGAGACCTCTCGTTTTTTATGTGTCCAATTTGATTTTTGATATGTCCAAATATCACCTGTTCTTAGCTATTTATTTTTTGGAAATGATTTTGGTTTTTTTATGGTTTACCTTACTTCAATTGTTTATTTAATCATGTTTTTCAAAGTCAATTTCGTTTGTTTATCTGTGTGCCTATGATGGTGTTAAATATACTTTGAGATTAATTTCTATGAAACAATTTTTACTCTGAGGCCCTGATTTTATTTACTTTTTTGATCTGTTTCGTTGATACAAATCTTTGGAAAAACATGAGTTTAATTTTGTTAAGTTGTTTGTTGATATTTGTTAATTGTTGTTCTTGGAACAATTATGTTGTTGTTATTCTTGAAATTTCTGTTTAATTTATCATTTTCTGGGTTTTGTATAGTGCAAATGATGACAAACTAGACAGGGACATCAGATCTCCTAATTAGAGAAAATGCTGATTTGTCTGTGGGAATCTCTCTGATGCACAATTTATTACAAAATTAGATTTCTTTAGAAAAAATGGATTTTGTTTAAAAATATATTTTGGGTCGAATCTTGAGCTGATTATGTTGTTTAGAATGTAAAGCTCTATGCACTTGTTAAATATTAACATATAAGTTGGTCCTAACCCTTATGCGCAGATGATGACAAGATAGACAGGGACTCAGCACTCCAGAAGGAGAATGTTGATTTGTCTAATGGGAAAATCTCTGATGCGTTTATATCAATTATTAGGATTAAGATTTTCTATGTAATAATATGTTGAGTGTTGATAACGTCTAGATACGGACCATTGATTTTCGCGTTGTCAACAAACAAGATCAGTAGTGAACGTTGTATGTTGATACTGATCTTGATTGTTGATAATGTTGAAATTAATTGCCATATCTATCCACAGCTTTATTTGAGATTCCCATAGACTGAGCTGGATAATGTTGATGCATAAGTTTTTGATTAGTGATTCAGATGGTTTACATAATTGTTGTTCCATTTTTGTTGTGATACAATTGGTTTTCGTAGTTGTTGTTGCTGTTTTGTTACTTGTGGAAATCTAGTTGTTTTGCTTGATTTGGTTTCATCATGGTTATGAACTTGCAAGTGACGATAAAATAGACAGGGACATCAGATCTCCTAATTTGAGAACATGATGATTTGTCGATGGGAATCTCTCTGATGCATGATGTATTACATGATTGATTGCATTAGTTTAATTGTATTGGTTTTTCATAGTATTTTTCTTATGAGAAGTGTTTCCAGCTTTGATTTTCTAATTTAAAACATTGAATGACATATTTTTAAGAAAAATAGCGTTGATGTGGCCAATGATGTATTACTTGCACGTATTACCAGATCTTCTATGTGATCGATATATGCTAATTGTCACTACCGCTGAGGCCATTTGTTACCATTAATATGCCAACTGTCTCTTAAGTCTTGTTGGATATCACAATATCAAAATGTTAAGCCTTATGATTTTCATAAAGAACGGAGATTTGAAAGTTGCGATTGTTGAAGCCATTGGTAATCTCTGGGCTCCGAAAGCATCTTATGAAATAAATCCTTCTATATTTCTATTAATGAAGGCTTGTTTATTATTGTGGCCGGTATTGTTTCTAAATACTCCCTCCTTTTCATATTATAAGTAAAAAAATAAAATCACACTTAAAACTAAAGTTTGTAACATAGTTTTGTGTTATCTTTGAAATAAGTTTTATAGGAAGATGTAAAAATAATTTTTGATAGTTGATTATAGAGAAAATAAAAAAGAAAGCAAATTGAATGTACTTTGCATTTAATTTTCCTTTGAAAAATATAAGTTTTTGAAAAAACATAATTAAATATGGTATGATAAAAGTTGGTATTTTTTGCTTATAATTTGGGATGGAGGGAGTATATTGTAAGTAAAGCGGATATGCCTTTATTGTTGGATTTGCTTTACATAATTCATATCTAGTCCCGTTGCTCATAAAATTGGTTTGGTAGAATGCTTGTAGAATCCTGAGCTTTGACGTGTTTGTTTGACATAAACTTTGACGTTGTCTGTTTTTGGGATGCTGTGTCTTATACACTATAATATGACCTTGAGACACTTTTTATAGCTTTCAACTTTTAGATGGAGAATCTTTTGATATTTAGGCCCCGTTTGGATTAGCTTATTTTAGAGCTTATCTAAAATCTTATGCAAATAAATAAGTTTTTATGTATTATTTATAAGTTTTTAAGGTAGTTTATAAAAAAACCATTTATGAAAATACAATTTTCGTTAATAAGAGTTTATAAATTAAAATAAAAACTTGTTTATTTATATTTACATAAGCTATTTTTCATAAGCTCAAACCAAACAGGCCTTTGTAGATTCTTTGAAAAATGGGAAAGCTCATGTTCAAATCACAGGAAATGCGAACCGGAAAGTTTGTAGATTATGACAAAGTTTGATTGCTAAAACCTAAGAGGTGGAATCTTTTTAAAAGGTGAAATCTAGTGTTAAATGTGTGGATTCTACCTCTACCCCAAGATTTTAGGAGTGACTATCACAAAGGTAACCATTATTTAATGATAAGAATAGGGGGGATACCCGGTGCAACATTTGGAACACAACAAGAAAATTATTCAAGGGACTCCAGAAATATGGCCATTTAGTGGACGACTTGTTTAAGAAAGATGCACTCTCATCCTAAGCTTGAATTCCATCTAATATGGTAGATGCACCTTCTGATGTGGTTAGTTAGACTCATATGCAACTATTCACATGCCTGAGGAATTCAAGTGACCTTTGGGTGAGGCAAAGGTCATCATTGGAGATGCGGCTGGATTTCGTGTTCTTTAAAAAGAGTTGTTTCTTTGTTTTATCTTGTAAACACAATTCGAATCTAAAATTGAAAAACAAAGGGTTTGAATGAAATAGTAAGAATATGTATGCTATACAACTTTTTTCTGGGATTGTAGTTCAATTGGTCAGAGCACCGCCCTGTCAAGGTGGAAGCTGCAGGTTCGAGTCCCGTCAGTCCCGATGGATAGAAATCCAAAAAATATCATTGATTTCGTATGTGAAAGGGAATAAAAAAGAAAAAAATATCATTTCTAACAGGGATTCCTCTTTTCTTTTTTAGTTTAAGGTAAAGGTTCGGCCGAAGAAAGAGAAAAGAATTTTTCATTGCATCAGAAAGTAATTTTTTTATTTGGTATGGGTAAAAGATCTTCCAGTGTTATACTATTTAATTCTCGACGATGAATTGATTTGATAGCTCAGATATTGTTATTTGTGATATTGATCCGATTTTATATCATCGAGATAAAATTTATACCACTGAATTTACTGACGAAAGATTTTTCATTTCTATGGAATTAAATCCCGAAGTATTTATTAGAAATAAAAGAGAAAGAAAACATAGAGATTATGGAAGTCAATATTCTCGCATTTATAGCTACTGCACTCTTCATT
>Ga0315913_1010212_pt1 | contig 10869 bp, 2 predicted proteins | sample MpolsnodulesMG_FD_207736 | JGI IMG/M metagenome (GOLD analysis project Ga0315913, IMG submission 207736) | Medicago polymorpha root nodule microbial communities from Los Angeles, California, United States - small nodules | ecosystem: Host-associated > Plants > Roots > Nodule | place: USA... | reverse complement strand
TTTTAATTAAAATATATCCCCTCCGTTAAAATCCCTCCCCTTCCTTCCCCTCTCCTCCCCTCCTAATTCTCGAACCAAACGGACCCTAAGCAATGTACTTGTAGACGGGTTTTTTCTCTCACGTCATTACACATTTAATTATGCATAAACAAAATCATTCAATAATTTTTTTTGGAGATAACACTTAATTTTCATTAGAAAAGAAGTTAAATTATTCAATGATTGATTATTGATAATAAAATGAGAAACTGAGTGGGGGAACGGCCCTCAATTCAACTAAGGTGCATCTGTCGTTGGTAGGACCAGTGTTTCCCTATAAATACTGAACTTGTAAATTGTATTCGATAAAGTAAGTTATTTTTTGTATTTTTATCCCTTATCTTTCTGCATTTATCTTTACTTCATTCATTTTGACTAAATTGCATTTTTGGTCTCTTAAATATTTAGGTAGTATCGCTTTGATCCCTTAATTAAAATTCGATTTATTTTGGTCCTTTAACTTCTCTCTGTTACACATTTTGGTCTTTTCCGTTAGTTTTAATTCAAAAACGTTAGGTTTTCTTCATGTTCTTCTGGAATTTTTCTGGGATTCTTGTTGTTGAAGGTTGATGGAGATGATATGAAGATGAAAAGAGGAGAAGAAGATGAAGAAAACCTAACGTTTTTGAATTAAAACTAACAGAAATGACCAAAATGTGTAATGGAGAGAAGTTAAGGGACCAAAAATGCAATTTAGCCATTCATTTTTTAGTTTAGTAGTTCAAACACTCTAAAAACATTGTACTTGTCGCTTTTTGAAGTAGTTAATGGTGATCGAAGACGTTAGTGGTGGTATTGGTGTAATGCTTGATAGCAGATTGATACTGGATTATGGTGATTGAATTGAACAATATATTGACAGAGTAGTGATTTTGGTTCTTCATGTCATATGTTGTTGAATTGGTTGGGACGCTACTAGTCTCTCACTAAGCAGATCTCAGAAAGATGGATATTTGTAGAAATCTATCTAACTTTTGATTCTTCCCATTTGAAATGTCTTATTATCACCAATGGTGGTGTTGTTATTACTTTTCATTTTATGAAAAGTTATCTGTAATTGTTGTTGTTATTGAAAGTGAGAATACTAAAGTGTCTATGGGGACATATTTTTATTGATGTCCTGCTCTCCCAGCGCTCCCTTTGCTTTTGATGGATTTTATATCCTTTCATGACCCACATTATGTGGCGAATATATTTTATTATGCACCAATAATAGAGAAACCAGTGACTGGAGTTAAATTATACAATGTATATGGCAGATATCAGTATACACCACAACAAATCTGTCATCATATCATATTATTCACAACGCTGGTGTCAAGACCGCTATATGAGGGTCACACTTTAAAAAACAATAAAAAAAAATATGAACATTACATGGACGCTCTTGCAAAAATAAAAATTATATGTCCTCTGTTGGTCAAACAACAACAGTCAAGACACGAGTGAGGGGAAAGGGTGCAATTGTAAACTCTCCAACACTCAAATCAGCAAGAGAAAAAAAGTGAGAGGTTAAATTATAGATTGTATGTACCATGAATTGTGGTCTAAGTACCTTGACATACAATAAGTGAAATGATTGTCAAGATGACTATTGGTAGGACGTTATGAATGACGGAAACATCAAAAGTTCGATGACATTGATGATCAGAAGTGTTATGGATTTTAGGAAATCTTAAACTTATGACCGTTGAAGAGCATGAGAGGGATTATCATTTGCTAAAGACATGGTGTATGCAATGTTTGGGTCTTCTCACGATTGGGTTTTTGCTCGGTAGATAATTCTCAGGCTAAAGTAGTATTTGGACCTCGTAAGCGCCGAGCATGAGCTTTTACCTTGTCCAAAACTATAAGTGTACTACATGATTGGTATGTTGATGAATCTAACTATATAATTTGTGAGCATACATTATTAATGAGACATACATTAATTGTGACATTTGATATCCTAGCTATGATGACACATTAAAATACCACAGTATGAAATTTTGATATCCCATCATGCTGACCCACAACAATATCATATGTCAAATGCACCACATCCTATATCATTAATAGATTAATTACGTTTTTAGCCCTCCTAGTTTCTCAATCATGTGATTTTAACCACAAGGATTTTGTGATGAGTGAGTTGCCATTTTTTATGATGTGTCATTATTGTCATGTGCCACATGGATTTTAATGAAAATCAAACATTAAAAAATATAAAATACACGTTTTAATTAATTTTTATAAAATTAAAAAAAAAATGTTAGTTGGATCAAACCAAAACCCAAGTAAAGCTTAACAAAAACGATGATAGTGTAAATCAATCCCTAAAATAAACTAAACTTAATGAAGTCATGACAAACAGACCACCAAACTGTATTAGTGAGACTATGGCCACCATTAACAAGTTTATCCTCACGATCATTTCCTTCTCTATAAATATGAGAGCAATGGAAATGAATTGTTTTGGAGTAACAAGCAATTATGCCATCTAATCTTAAGATTCGAGGGAACCACAAGAGTGTTTGCCAGAGTTAAATAAAATAGACTTATGAATCAGCTTCAATCCAAACTTTTGTGTAGCCTTTCTGTTCAGCATACTCCAGCGACGTAATAATATTAATAGCCAGCATACAGTGTTTTGTTTGAACCACAAGCAACATTTGAACGATTGCCCCTAGCTGAGCCATATTAATTTTGATCCATTGATCCATCTTATACTTAGGTTTGATGAAAAAATTCTCAGTAATATCCAATTTCAAGACACATTGATAAATGGAGCTTTGAGAAATAGACGTACTAAAAATAATGACAGATCTAACACAACCCTCTCCTTTTACTTGGATTTTAAAAAGAGGTTAGACAAAGTTTTACGTTTATTGTCAAGGCCTAACACAACCATTTCCTTTTAACTGAACTTGGATCAACCTTGACAACATTAATGAGAGTATTGATAAGCAGAAAATTAGTTGTTAAAAATACTAGGAACCACCCGAGAGCTATTACAATCATATCATAAACCTTTTTGGCTAATGATCTTTTAATTTTAGGAGGAATTTGAAGAATATCAGAAATAGGGGAGCCAATACAATTATCATTCCAATGGACACCACTAGATATTTGAATTATACTAAGGTAAATTTTTGGATATTTGAAATTTAATTGAAAATTGATACCCGTAAGCAAAATTTATTTAATATTTAAATTTATTTTAAAATAAATTAATACAAAAATATAACTTGATTTTGAATGATTGAATTAGATTAGAGATCCATATCCAATCAAATTCTATAGGCATCATTATTTTTATTTTTTTTAATCAACAAAATTTTATTAAAAATCAGGGTCTCTGCACAAAACGGACATAGACCGGTGAAACAGAAGGTACAAACTAAAAGCGTCGTATTTAGGCATAACACCCGAAAACAAAATCCAACGAAGACACCCATGTGATCAACACCCATAAGGATAACACCCACCAAAATAAACATCACATCCTAAAACTGACTCTTATACTTACCGACCTCTGAAAAACGACATTCATAACACTCATCGCCACTAGTTACCTCAAAAGAACATCCTTATAAAAGAGAAAACCAGTCTTCATCACCGATTAAACTTCTTCTGGGCTAGTGGTTATCGTTGCATTAGAGTATTACTAATTTACTATATATTACTATGACGGCAATCAGTATTCACTATGTCCCGTGAGTCCTCATATAGTACGAACGTGAATGTCACGGATCGGTAACTTCAATATATGAGAAAACATTCGTGACCACACGAAAAGAAAACCTATAAAATACTCATCAAATGCATTAGATGTCTGTTGATATATCATAATTTTAATTTCATTTTCAAAAAGTGTTAATACATCAAATAGTCATCGTAATTTGGCGTGGTTTGAAAATAAAATATGTAAAAGAAACATAGATTTCACCTTTATAATTTTAGATTTTTATTTTTAACAATTTAACTCTTTACGAATGCTCCCTCAAAAAAAAAACTCTTTACGAATGTTAATTTTTTTTTTTTGAAATATTAGGAATGGTAATTATTTTTTCTAGAGTTAGTTGTTAGACATCACCCAAATTACTGAAATTACTTAATGTATTAATCATTTTTAAAATTAAAACTTGCATAAAAACAAAAACAATTGGCGACAGAGATGTACAAGCCAGATCAACCTCAAAACCCAAAAGACACAATCCAGTACTTGTTTGATATCGCAATGTGTTTTACAAAATTATGGTGAGACATCCTATTCTTGCAAAAGTTACAAATTATGAACTCACCAAATCACCATGCTACTATAATTTTGTCCAACTTCGTAATATCAAACATACACTTCAAATCGCGAATAACAACATGTTGAAATTTAATTACTGTTCTGTGTTGATTACTTTTTTGCCCAAAACCGTTGCTCGTGGGTCAGAAACATCAACCTCGTTGGTGATCTCCGGTTTATAGTAACCAGTGACGGGGTCTGGGACCCACGCCACTTTGTTAGCATTTGCCACCTTGTCTTCCCCTGATTTGGCGGAGGTTGCTACTCCTCTTGTTGCGTTTTGTGTTGCTGCAGTCGCATATCCTCGTCTGTACCATGCCAACAATTATTACAAACCAATTATAATAATAAAATTTGATAAAATTCTTTGAATTTTTTATTTCTTAAAGGAAAACTTCTTTGAAGTTATGAGTAGAGAAAAAACTAATAAGTGACCCCCCCTTTTTTTTATCAAGTGGCCCTTTCAACAAGAAAGATGGCATATTAAAATTAAAGGTCCAAAAACTAAAACTAGACCAATTTGCAATTGCTTTAATTTTGAATTTGAATCAATCACAACAAATACTCTCATCTCTAATTAGAATATAAGGAATATGAGAAATTAAAACATTGATGTACCTAATAGAGTTGGAGAATCCATCAGCAACAAGAGCAGAGATAGCTTTGACGTTATTGAAGTTGCGAGCCATTGATGATTCAAAATAGTAAAATTATGTGAGAAGAGGAGAAGAGTTAAATGAAATGTGATGGAAGAGCTTGTTTGTAGCTAGGAACCTCTGGTGTTTTGAGCTTCCAGCAGACAGAAGCTATTGTGTTGTAATAGGTTGCAATGTCTTAGAAACAAGGTGGTGGGGTTACATATATAGGCCAAGGAAATGAGAAAGAATGCATAAGAAAACGTAAAATTCGTTGCATCGATCGTTAATTAGTCGAAATAAGAGCCACGTCAAAATTAGAATCTACTTGCAACCTCTCCTTTTGTGACACCTATTGGTTGATTCCTAGAGTCGTTTTATATTTGTCATTGTTTATTTCAACCACTTCATTTTTTTAATAAAAAAAAGACAAGTATGTATAGAAATCCCTTTATTTGTCCAATATTTCTAAAAACCACTAGTTTGCTAATGATTTGGGGCCATGGCTTTCTTTAACAGAACCCGTCCATTTTTTAAAGGTCGGCAAAATAGTTAAGATACAAAAATTGTTCGATTAGTAGAAGAAGAAAAAATAGAGCAAAATAAGAAATTGTAAAATATAACGTTAGAAAAACAAAATTATAGTAGCAAAATAAGAAATTGTAAAATATAACGTTGAAATCGTAAAAATCATTCAAAAAAGTAGTACATATGTTTTAAATATAAAATTTGAAATTTTTTACAAAATAAGAAATTGAAATAGAAAGGTAAGTTTTCGTGAATGTGAATATTACAAATACAAATAGTATATATAATTCGTAAACAATAATACTCCTAACTTAGAGAGTATGTTTTTTTTTGAGGGAACTTAGAGAGTATGTTTGAATAGACTAATTTTCTCAGGTAATATATAATTTTAGAGGGCACTTTTTAACGAGCTTAAATAGTCTGTTTTTGTAACTTTTTTTTTAAAAAACTGATGAATTCAATGTATTAGAAATTATATTATTTGACCTTTTCAATAAATAAATTTTTAATTATTTTTTTTAAACAATGCTCTTAGAACCGTCATTGAAAAAACTATTAAAACAAGGGTCATACTAACCGATGCTCCCGGGTACTGGTTAAGGATGACAAAAAAGGTAATTATTACCATAAAAAGAAACATTTTTTACTTTTTTTAATATTAATTACATAGTTTTCAGTGTGATAACTATTATATAATTTCACTTTTAAGAATCTTATGTATTCTAAGAACACCGGTTAACATTTACCTTAAAACAATATTTAACGGTAGGAAGAGTGACGCTGCTAGCGCCGCCGACGTCTTGAATTATGCAAAGAAAAGTCGACGCTGGGCAAGTTGGAATTGCATTCTAGCTCTAGAATTTTTTTTTTTTTTTTTGAGGAAGCTCTAGAAAATAATTGTTTCGCGAGAGAACGTGACATCAGACAATGAATTTTACATATAACTAAACTACTGACACGAAAAACTACAAATTTTAGAATATATCTCAAATAATTAGGATGAAAGTCCTCTTTTATTATTTATTGAGTTTATTAATTTTGATATAACATTTGATAAAAAAAAATGATGTACCTTTTGTGTAAAAAAATTACTTATCAAAATTTATTTATCTAAAACAATTTAGTCTCATATCATTCCTTTTTTATTCTTTCAGGTAAACATTGAAGTTTTTCTAGCTCAAAGATTTACTCTTAAAGACTTCTCTCTCGGTTGTTAATTATAAATAAATTTAACTTTTTAAATTCATTTAATTAATGATGTATATAGTCTATAATAATAATAATTATTTCATTCGTTACTAATTATAAACAAATTTAACTTTTTAGATTCATTAAATTAACAATGTATGTGGTCCACAATATGAACCACATACATTCTTAATTGAAACAACGTAAAAAGTCAAATTTAATTATAATTAGCAACCGAAAAGTATATACAAATTTAATAATACTACCAACTTTTGTAATTCCCGTAATTTTAATAAAATAGTCTTATATTTAGAGATGGTGATACTAGGAGATATTTTATGATTTTATTTCTAACTAGATAGACATTTGCACCAATTCCCTCTGGTAAAGACCGAGAAGGGACACATGTGCGAAGTCAAATGGTGGTTGTTATTTGTTTTGAATCTTCTTCCATTTGAACTTTCTGACTTTGCCAACTTGTTTGATAGTGGCATTAATTCCACACGAATTAATGTGGAAGAAAGAATGAAGGTCAATAATATGAATCTTCCAATTCCATGGGACAAACTCAAATATAGATGGCTTTTTTGTGTGAAGTTTTTCACAAATTTGGCCAGGTACAATCCATCCACCTGACTTAGGGGTTCACTCCCAGCTCTTTGTATCATGAGCTATGAATTTGAGCTTAGTAAAAACGGTAAATCAAAATCTAACAAGTCTTAATTTGATCGCTAAATCGATCTTTAAAATTGACAGTTTAATCAGTTGCCATAAAATCCTTGCTTAAACTAGACACTAATCATCGATGATTAGTGGTTTATCAATTATAATAATTAATTTGGTCACTGAGGGGGTTAAGGGACCGATTTGTATGGTATAACGACCCAAATTTCAGTCTCATAATAACATTTTTTCTTGCCGTTTATATAATTAACAAATTACTTGCACATTACTGACATTACTTTGGTCTAAATGGAACTGATTTAGAATCTATAAATGAAATTTTTGGGATCAAGCCTAGAAAAAAATGGATAAGTTTATTAAAAGTGACTAGACACTTCGCACCACAGTATAGTTGAAAAAGTTTGTGGTGTTGACTTGAGATCTTGGATTGTGCTCATCTTTAAAGTCTCATATTCGATTCTTCTAAAATCAATTTGATGTACTAGTTTATCTTCTTATAAAACATGGTAAAAAATATACCTCTACCTCGACATCAATTGCCTAATCATACCTTATAAGCAAAACTCATTAAAGAAAAGTTAAATATCCTTTCGAAAATAGTAGGGTCGTATATATTCTTTAATTTCACCTGTACTGTTGCTATATATGTTGGCTCCAAGGTCTGCCAATGAGCCATCTCATATGACCTAATTCTTCTCCGTTTGCTTTTCGTGTTGATGTTGTAAAATAATAATGCACGTCACTTTATGTAGTGGCGAATAAAGGATATTTTTTTAAAATATTAGGTCAGAGGTTTTGATGCCCTGTAACAGAAAAAAATAGTTTCTTGACCTAAACAAAAATAGAAAAGTCGAATTAATTAATTGAAGACATGAATATGAGAGTCAACTACATTTGTGGTGCACATCCACCGTTTTGATGCATCCCTTATCCACTAAAGAGACCAACATTTTTTTTTAGTAACTAAAGAGACTAACATAGACACTTCTTAATCTCAATTATACCAATTGGATTGAACTATTGTAACAAAATACATACGTCAATTAGCCATTTCTTAACTGTTTATCCAATTTCTGTTAGTCCACACAGAGGGAACTATAGATTAAGCTTGTATATGTTTCTCAGAAATTAGAGAAGTTTGTGGAAGAAAAAAAAAAAGGGAGAAAATTTCATTTGGAACTTACATACCTTTCTTGAAAAATAAACGAAAGAAAAATAACACAACAAAACTAAAGTTCAGCACTTAAATTAAACAAAGTATTTGAGCATGACTCAATTATATACTGCATGATATATGCAGAGATTAAGACTTGAACATCCAGACTCTCCGCTTATTTAAAATTCTAACCATTAAATTATTAAAAAAAAATTAAATAAAACTTTGTGGAATTTTATTTGTGTCTTTACAAATCATAATTATTTTTTTCAAGGGTACAATTCATAATTGTTGTCGAGCCATAAAATTTTGCTTCCATTTTTATCTCCTAAAAGTTTTTCATCACTACTTTTGGTCTATACTTTTCGGTCAACTCATGTGTATCATTTGAATTTTTGAATGAGTTTTTTCATTAATGTTAATAATATTATGCGAATCTCTAAAAAATTATTTTTTTAATAAACATGAATTAAATATGAATTTTTATGTTTTAGGTGTTTAAAAACTTATATTGAATTCTTGTTTGGTAAATTATTTTTTTTTTTGAAAGATTCATATAATATTCTAAATATTTCTGCAAAAAGCTCATTAAAAAATTAAAAGGGTACGCACGACTTTGCTCAAAAGCAGAGATCAAAAGTGTACAATCTGCAACTTAAAAATTAGAAGATAAAAACCCGAGTAAATGAGGTTCGGGCATACGGTAGAAAAGATTTGCATAAAAAAAGTGGGATGATGAAACATATGTTAGTTCCAATTCACCATTGTGGATTTACTAGACGGTGTTTGGAACTTTTTCAATAGCTAATTAGTTGGAAAGATGCAAGTTTTTTTTTTTTTTTATGTATGTTTGATGAATGATTAAAATTTGAATTTCTTGAATTAGGTTGAACCATCATTGAAAATGTAAAGTAGTTAAAATATTATGGTGCCTTTAAATTGTGTTGTGTTTATACATGCTGTAAGTACTTCCATTTCAGAACACGATTTAAGCACTTCTTTTTAAAAAATTAACGATAGTTTGCGGCTCTTTATAATCTTTACAAATGGATGCTTTGACCTGCTTAAATTAAAAATATGTATTACTTGAAAAGAATTAGCTTTAGTAATGCTTAGTTACTGATGGAGTTCAAGTATGTTGTACTAACGAGTTTTGCATGCATTGAGCCTTACTGCTTCTAAGGATCCATTTAATTTATAAAAAAACTCCTCATCAAGTTTTTATTTCTTTATCATAAGTTTTATATAGTATTCTTTTACATGGTGTTAAATAAATTATATTTGTGTATGACATAATATATAGCCAAGTATATACATACATATACGTTAGCGCAGTAGAAAAAGCGGACAGACGGGCACGTGAACGCTGGTATAAATATAATAAATAATCCTTAAACTGTCCCCGTGAACTTATCTCACTTGGTAAGAGATAATGCATAATATATGATGAGACTATTGTTCGAACCCCAATCACCCCACTTATTCACCTTTAAGGTGAATTTCTCTAACCGATAAACTACTTGACACATAAAAATAAAAATTCATCAGTTCATTCAATTCCTAAATTATATATGAAAAATCATCAATTTAGCATATAATATCTTAATATACATGGATTATATTTATGAATTTTGTAATCTTTAAAGATTAAATTAGAAAAAAAAAGATAATTTAGTGATTAAAATGATAGTTTATTCACTCAACATAACATTCCATCTAAGATAAAATATAAGTCCCTTAAAAAAAGCTTAAACGCACTATTCACTCCCTGAGTTTGCAAAAGCAGTGATTATAGTTCCCTTTTAGAAAGAAATGACAAAAGTGATCTTCCATGTTTACCCCTTTTGCAAATCACCAATTTTGACCTGGTCAATCCTACGTGTCATGCCACCTGATAATTTTTAGATTTTATTTTTTTACAATTAGTTAATTCCACATGTATATATCTTAAATTTAAAAAATAAAATAAAAAAAGGGAAGGCAAATTGGATGGGATGCGTGAGTAGAGGAAGATCTGGAAACACTTCATCTTCATCGATTAATTGAATCAAAATCACCAACTTTACACAACCAGTGAACCAAAACATTAACACTAAAAACATCAGGTATAACCCCACAAAACACCATATCAACATACACACAGTTTTTTTGAGCAACCAAACCAAAGGCATTGAATTGATACAAAGGGGTATTCCAGAAAGGTAAAGTGGGAACAACAGCAAGAGCACGCATGTGAGAGAAAGTATGAGAGACAGTGGAGAATATGTCGTGCGACAAATAGAGGCCAATGAGAGTGCAGAAGAATGAAACATAAAGATGGGTCTTGGTGGTGGGATGAAAATGAAATCTTCATGGAGGGGGGG
>Ga0315913_1010211_pt1 | contig 10873 bp, 15 predicted proteins | sample MpolsnodulesMG_FD_207736 | JGI IMG/M metagenome (GOLD analysis project Ga0315913, IMG submission 207736) | Medicago polymorpha root nodule microbial communities from Los Angeles, California, United States - small nodules | ecosystem: Host-associated > Plants > Roots > Nodule | place: USA... | reverse complement strand
ATCAGAATGTAATTTGCCTTCTATCAGTGAATGATAAGAAATGGGTGTGGCACAGAAGGGTGGGACATGCTAACTGGAGATTAATCTCTAAGCTTAGTAAGTTACAACTTGTTAAAGGCCTACCTAACATTGACTATCATTCAGATGCACTTTGTGGTGCATGCCAGAAAGGGAAGATTGTGAAATCATCTTTTAAAACAAAAGACATTGTCTCAACCTCCAGACCCTTAGAACTACATCATATTGAATTTTTGGACCAGTTAACACTGCATCCTTATATGGAAGTAAATATGGATTAGTCATTGTTGATGATTACACCAGATGAACTTGGGTTAAATTCCTGAGAAGAAAGGATAATGCTTATGATGTATTCAGTAACTTCTGCACTCAAATTCAGTATGAAAAGTAAATGAAGATTTTAAAAGTAAGAAGTGATCATGGTGGAGAATTTGAAAATGAGCCATTTGAGATTTTTTGATAAAAACATGGAATTATCCATGAATTCTCTTCTCCTAGAACTCCACAGCAAAATGGGGTTGTAGAGAGAAAGAATAGAACTTTACAAGAAATGGCAAGAACCATGATTCATGAAAATTATTTGGCTAAACATTTCTGGGCAGAAGCAGTGAATACAACATGTTATGTCCAAAATAGAATCTATATCAGACATATCTTAGAGAAAACAGCATATGAACTCTTCAAGGGAGGAAAACCTAATATCTCTTACTTTCATCAATTTGGATGTACATGTTACATTCTAAATAACAAGCTCTACCTAAAGAAATTTGATGTCAAGGCCCAAAAAGGAATCTTTTTAGGTTACTTTGAAAGGTCAAAGGCATACAAAGTGTATAATTCAGAGACACTCTGTGTTGAAGAATCAATGCACGTTAAATTTGATGACAAAGAGCCTGGAAATGAAACTCCAGAGCAACATGAAAGTGTTGCAAATATACATGTTACTAAAGATACTCCTGAACCTGATCAGACTGCTGAATATGAACAAACTCCAAAAGCTGAAATCACACCAGAAGCTCAAGATGAAGTAGCTTTTGATGAAGCTCAAGATGCTTCTCAGCAAGCTAACCAATCCAAGAATACATTCAAATACAAGTCATCACATCCTGAGGATCAAATCATTGGAAACAAAGAAAGTCCTAAAAGAACAAGATTATATTTAAGACAAGAAAAGTCTATGATAAGATTGTTATCAGTGATAAAACCTACAACAGTTGATGAAGCACTATCAGATGATGGATGGATACTAGCTATGCAATAAGAGCTCAATAAGTTTCAAAGGAATGATGTGTGGGGTCTGGTACCTAAACCTCAGCAGAAGAACATTATTGGAACAAAATGGGTATTCAGAAACAAGCTGAATGAACAAGGTGAAGTAGTCAGAAACAAAGATAGACTTCTTGCTCAAGGATACAGTCAACAAGAAGGCATTGATTATACTGAAACATTTGCTCTAGTTGCAAGATTGGAAGCAATCAGGTTACTTCTATCCTATATAGTTAATGATGGCATAATATTATATCAAATGGATGTAAAGAGTGGATTTCTCAATGGAGTGATATCAGAAGAAGTGTTTGTCAAGCAACCTCCTGGTTTTGAGGATCTTAAGTATCCTGATCATGTTTATAAATTGAAAAAATCACTATATGGCTTGAAACAAGCTGCCAGAGCTTGGTATGATAGACTAAGTAATTTCTTAATCAAAAATGATTTTAAAAGAGGTCAAGTTGACACAACACTCTTCAGAAGGACTCTGGAGAAATAAGCATAATATTTGGTTCTACTAATGCATCTTTTTGCATGGAATTTGATTCTACTTGTTGTGCAGATATATGTTGATGATATAATATTTGGTTCTACTAATGCATCTCTTTGCATGGAATTTTCAAAGATAATGCAGGATGAATTTGAAATGAGCATGATGGGAGAATTGAAGTTCTTCCTTGGAATTCAAGTCAATCAAAGCAAAGATGAGGTGTATGTTCAACAAACAAAATACACTAAGCAGCTTCTGAAGAAGTTCAAGCTTGATGATTGTATATTGATGAACACACCAATGCATCCCACCTGCACCTTAAGCAAAGAAGATACTGGATCAAAGGTAGATCAGAAGCTGTATAGAGATATGATTGGTTCTTTGTTATACCTTACTGCATCTAGGCCAAATATTTTATTCAATGTATGTTTGTTTGCAAGGTTCCAGTCAGATCCTAGAGAATCTCATTTAACAGCTGTTATGAGAATCTGAAAGGAATCTGAAAGGAACAACAAATCTTGGACTCCTCTACAGGAAATCCTTAGATTATAAGTTGGTTGGATTTTGTGATGTTGATTATGCTGGTGATAGGATTGAAAGAAAATGAATTAGTGGAAACTGTCAGTTTCTTGGTGAGAATCTGATATCCTGGGCTAGCAAAAGACAAGCAATTATTGCTATGTCTACAGCAGAAGCAGAATACATCTTAGCTGCATGTTGTTGTACACAACTACTTGGGATGAAACATCAGTTGGAAGACTATCAGATCAATGGTAACAGTATTCCCATTTATTGTGATAATACTGCTGCTATTTGTTTGTCAAAAAATCCAATTTTACATTCAATGGCAAAGAATATTGAAATCAAACACCAATTTATTAGAGATTATGTTCAAAAAGGAATTTTAGATATACAATTCATTGATACTGAACATCAATTGGTTAATATATTTACTAAGCCTTTAACTGTGGAAAGATTTGATTTTATAAAGAAAAATTTGAACTTGCACTTTGTGTCTGATTAAATTTTCTTGCCTCTAAATAGGAAGTTAGGTTCTGAAGTTGTTCAAAAGCTATAGTCCATCAGAAGCTGTCCCACTAACTTGGCAGTTATTATGAGAACTTCTGACGTGGCTCAAGTGTATTAGTGTATAAAGTAAGTGGACAATGATGAATTTATGCTTAGAATGTACTATCTCGCGCCCCCTAAGTCATTAATGTTGTGTTTGTTTGTCCCCTTCTGAATTGCAATCGTTTTTTGCTAAAAACACTTAGACAAAAACACAAACAACTCACTTCACAACCTACACTTTCTGATTTTAGACTGAATCTCTGCGAAAAACTCACTCCTTTCAAAATCAAAAGCTTAGAACCCTAAAACCTTCATCAGTATCAATGGCAATTTTCAGTTCAAATCAAGAAACCTCCATGCAAATAACTACCGGTGAAGCATATCAGATCAGAGGAAGAACAATGTCGCTAGAAGAATGGGAACTTACAGTTCAAGTGGAAAATCCAGTGAATTTTAAGTCTTTGGCTCATCATGCTTGCGAGCTCAGACACTTCTATCAAACTTAAGACTTGGATGATTACTTTTTTATGCTGAATGGTCCTTCTTATGAGATTCTGGTCAGACATTTCTAGGTTAGGGCAGAAATTTACGATAGTCATGCTGCTAAGATGGAAAAGCATGAGAAAGTTCTGATAGACCGACTCTTGGTTTGAAACCATTTACATGTACAGAGATCAGGTCGAGCATCATGGGAATCCTTGTTTCAATAACATAAGAAATCATTGCAAGGACAATCAGAAGATCAGCTGAAGGATCCTTTAGAAAAGGTCTGGGTAACAAGACTAGTCCTTGGAATGAAGCTGTGAACATGACTATTTTCAACAAAAAGAAGAGAGGAAAATACTGTGATCTAAGGATGCAATACAAACTGCTTCTGAAGATCATGAACGAAAATCTTCTACCAAAAGGTGGTGGTGGAGATCAACCTTCTTTGGAGCACAGAGTGTTCCTGCATTTCTTCATAACTTAAGAAAGCAAATGTGCCTAAGTACATTTTCAACCATATGGGCACTAAAGGAAAGCCAGGACAACAACTGAAGCTGGATTCCTTATGGAAGATTACTGTCTGAAATTTTCCAACAAGGAGGAATTTTGAAAGCATTGAAGTAGTCTCAAGTAGTCAATGATCATCAATTGGGCATAATGACTGGCAAAGTTATTAATGGTCACACCTTGAGGAAGATGCTCCTGATCAAGAAAGAGGATCTAACAGAGCTTATCAGTGACTTGAAGGAATCATCTGTTGTATCCAGTTTAATGGATGATTTTCCTCCAATCTGTAGACAAGATCCTCCTGAGGTAAGAGCTATCTATGTCTTTGAGCACTCGCAAATAACTGGAGAAACCATCAAGTATGATGACATTCCAGAAACTATGTATGGTGGTGCCTTACCTGTTGCTAAAAAGAGGAAATCAAAGAAGAAAGAAACTTCATAAGTTGATGATGATGAAGAAGCTTCAGAACCAAAGAAGAAGAAAGCTAAGAAAGAAAAAGGTGTATCTTCTGTTCAAAGAGTTGAATTTGATAAACCAACTATTCAAGAAGAAGTTCAGGACTTAGAACCTGCTAAGATTCTGAACAAGAGGACAAGAAGTGGCAAATCAGTTGGTTCTTCAAAATCTCTGCCTCCTCAACCATCAATCTCTAAGAAGAAAAGGAAACCTAGTGTCAGGAAAATGAAGGTTTCAACCTATGCAATAGAAGAAGAAGAGGAGATAGAAACTGTAATTGGGTTGGTCACCAGGGAAGTTAAGAGAAAAAGAGCTGCATATGAAGCTACATTGCAAAAAGCTTTTGAAATTACTAGAGAAATTGATGTTCCTTCTGAAGTTTTGCTGAAGGAAACATCAGTTGAAACTGCTCATAAGGTGATTGAGCTAACAAAGAATCTTCAACAGCTGGTAAGGGCTGGTGATTTGCAGGATGCTGCTGAAGAAGTTCAGAGGAAGGAAGTTGCTTTGTCAGAAGCTGATGCTTCAGAAGCAACAAGAGGTAATACTGATTCACACAACATCTCTAATATAATAGAAATAGAATCTAGTTCAACCTCAGCCTCTCACTTAACCTCAATATGAACCTCTTCAGACTTACACAATATTCCCTTGAGTAGAGTCTATGCAAACTTACATAAATCCTTATCCCCATCACCATCTACCAAACACCAGAAAAAGCCTGATGATGATACATATGTGCCTATGTATCCATCTGTTCTTGAAAGAATAGGTGAGATGTCACAAATGAGACTCGATGTTTGTGCAAGACTACCTGTTGATTATCCTTTTCAACCTCTAGTGATTGAACCACTTGAATCTATTCCTGCTGATGCAGAGGTTGTAGGTGAACCAGCAGTGCCTGAGTCTACAAATCATGAAGAATCATCATCATCTCATCACAAACCAACTACCCAAACTTCGGATCAATCTATTTTGGTTGAACTGGCTAATCATTATTCAGGTGAATTACCAGGATTTGAGCCCAACCTAAAAAGAGCCTCTGAAGCAGCTTCTGATGAAGTTACTTTAGAAAGCCCCCAACAACAAGCACCAAACTTACAAATGGCCTCAAATACCTGCACTGATCTCATCATTCACCCTGTTTATCAACCATATCATCTTAATGCCACACACTTTAATATCTCTCTTGGTGTTGCATTAAGAAACCTTGCCAACAAGATTGCTTCCTCTCATATTTTAAGTGCTTCTGAGAATCCATCCTCAGAACAACCTACACTTGTTGTGCAACCTTTGAATGTAGCTCCACATTCAGAAGCTACATTTGTTTCTTAACCATAACATGATTAACCATCTGAACCCTCCATCCAAATGGTTGTTACTGAGAACACTGTCACAGATGTACCTTCATCCTCAACCCAAGCTCTTCAAACTTGTACTCCTATCCAAACTACAAATATCTCTTCTCGACCTACCTTGTTTCTAGATTCTATTATCTTAGCAGATGTGTGTGAGAGTATTTTTACGGAGCTGAACAAGTTAGTGAAGGCCAGGAACAATCTAGTCCATGAAGAAGATTGAGAGAAAGAGTAGACTTTGTTATGAGTGAACTTCATAGTTCATCTCTTGAAGCCCATAGCAATGCTAAGAACTCTCTCAATGACTGGTTCAAAAATGTTGTTAAAAGCATGCAAGAAGTGGAAGTCAAGAGGACTCAAGAGAGGAGCAAGCTCTACATTTCAGACACTCCCATGTTCTTGAATGCTTCAGGAATCATTTCTTCAAATGTTCATTCTCAGAATTTGGATCTCAAGTGGTTGACCAAGCTAAAAGTTCAAACAGATTCTCCTATTCTTGAAAAGCTGAAGAATGATTCTAAATTAGAGAAGGAGAACAAGAGACTGAAGAAAGAACTCTTATAGCAAAGATTGCTACTAGCTTAATACAAGAGGCAATCAGAAGCTCAGTTGGAAGAAGAAAGATTGAGAGAAGCCAATCTTATCAGAAGCAACAATGAGTTTAGAGAAGAAATGAAGAAGCAATCAGAGACTACAAACAGCTTAGTTAGAGATCTGATGGATATGATCCAGAAACAAGCCAAGCCATAGTTGCACACCCTTTAGCTTGTTTATTTTCTTTGTTTGTACTTCAGACTATGTTTATGCTTCTGAACTTGTTTTCTTTGCTTCGAACTGATATTACCTATCTTAAGAGTCTGTATCTGATTTGCATTGTGAACACCAATGATTGTATATCAAGTGTTCAACCTCAAACAAATTTCTTTGTAATTCTGTTTGAATAGAAGTCTCTTGCTTGTGTGCTTGAGCCAAGGAAGTCTCTTGATTTAGTTCAGGAGCATAGCAAATCTCTTGCACTTGTCCTTGAGTAATTTGAAGTCTCTTGCTAGTTATAGCAGTGAGCAGTTGTAATCGGATATTACATTTTTTAGTGAACTCTCCTTGGAAGTGCAAGGGGGACATGACTACTTTCGGTTTATGAAAGGAACCTGTATAATTGCTTTGTGTCTTTCTTCTCTCTCTCTATTTTATCTGCTGCATTTAGATTCTGATTATCACTTAAGAAGCTGAACTCTATCAACTTTTGATCAGTGACTTCAGTAGGAGAAAATGAAGAAAAATCTAACACAATTCAACCCCTTGTGTTTTTCTCACCTTCATAGATTACTATGCACCTTAAAGTAATCGACTTCCATGGCAGAAAGATGATTATTGGCTGCTAAGGCTCTTGGTAATCTATTACCAACATTAGATAATCAATGACCACTTTAAAAAATCTCATTTTTGGCATGTTTTGCTTCAGGTAATCGATTATCCTTAGTAGGTAATCAATTACCACAGGCAAGAAATCACTTTTCACTACAGCAGAATCACTCTTCACATCAAAAACACCTTAATCAACTTATCTCATCACGAGTAAGTCAGAGACCAATACTTTGCATAGGGAATCAGGTACATACACAATTAATATAGTGCATCACATGGGGGATTCTATCTTAACATATATAATCAAAAGTCATAATTTTCCTCACAATCTATATTCAATTAAACCCTAAGGTGGGAAGTATATTACAAGGAACTCACATGAAATAGTTGGCACTTGCAAGTTCAAATTCTCCTTCCAATCAGCACTCCAAGATCAACTCAGACCTTTCTCCTACCCCAAAGCTTCTGAATACCAACAAAACCAAAATCAACGCCCGGATCTGACATACACGAACATCTTTATATCAAATTCTAAAATTTTCTATGGAATGACATTGAATAGAAAATTCCACTTCTCTTTCCGGGGGTAAACAAGTTATATCAGATGGAAAAACATCTAGATACTCATTGACAATTGAAATATCACGGGGACTTATCTCTGATCAGAAGTCAGAATGAGCATGACATAGAAACCTTTATCCTTGGCACAAATAAACTGGATTATCTAATGAGTATGATTAATCAATTATGATAGAGCTGCTCCTTCAGCTATTTTACTAGTAGACATGTATATACTCTTCTCTGAACACCCAATAAACAAATGGTTTGCAAAAAGCCAATCCATGCCTAAGATGACATCAAGTTGCTTTATAGGAAGACATACTAAAACTATATAGTAAGTCTTACTGGATACGGTGATAGGAGAATTTTCACACACAAAGTTAGATACAATTCATCCACCCGTGGCGGTAGTCACCGTCATAGGGGGAATTAATGGTGACATGAGCAGTTGAAGTGTTTCTACACACTGGAATGAAATAAAAGAACAAGTTGCACCACAATCAAAAAGAACTCTAACAGGATTCTAACTAAGATAATACATACCGGCTATCAAGTCTTCATTAGCCTGCGTTTTGCTTCCATCCAACGAGTACACTCTGCCTTTGCTTATTGTATTACCCTCACCTGTACTTTTACCGGACCTATTCGGGCATTCAGATATGAAGTGTCCTGGTTGCTTACACCCATAACAAGTTCCTGAACCCATCATGCATTCTCCTTTATGAGCTCTTCCATAAGTCTTGCAAGTAGGATTAGTTCTAGGTGAATTCGGTTGCTTTCCTTTTTATGGAGAACCTTTAGGCTTCAACTTTTCGTGATACTTGTATGGGAACCTATCCCTTTTCTTCTTAAAGGTCGTCTTTGCATAACCAATTTCTGCTTCTAAACTATTGTGCACAATATCATCAAAGTTGGTAAACCTTTGTTGACCCACAACGGTATCAATTTCACCCCTCAAAGCATGTATATACTGATTGATCTTCCAATTCTCATTACTCGCATACTCATTGTGGGAGCAATAATGTGACAACTCTTCAAAATTCTTAGTGAAATCGGTAACCGACATATTCCCTTGTCTCAGCTCCTGAAACTCTTGTTCCTTTCTGATCTTGAAAGATTGTGAGAGATACTTCTCCAACATAGCTTCTTTGAAATTTGCCCAGTTAATTTCCACACCATTAGTTAACATCCTTCGTTTAGCAGTTTCCCACCAATCTTCTGCTGCGCCTCTAAATTGATTGGGGATGCAAAGACCACCTTTCCTTCATCTGAGCATTCAGCCAACCAGAAGATTTTCTCCATCTGATTCATCCATCTCTTAGCTTCCTGCGGATCACCGTCTCCATTAAACTCAGGAGGATGATTCCTATTGTACTCCCGAAAAGCTAGATTGCCAATGATTGGCGAGGGTGGAGGTGGTTGATGAAATCCATGACCCTATTGCGTTGCTTCAACCCATTGCTGCTGAGACTGAGCTTGCTGGTGAATCTGTTGTTGCACCAACTGCATCATTTGCTGATTCTGCTGCTGCATAGCCTGTTGCTGCTGCATCATCTGAGCCCAAAGATTCGCATTTGGATCTACACCTTCATCATTAGCTTGATTAACTCTAGGCATCCCTCTTCGTCTCCTAGACATAACTGTCATATACAAGTCAAGTTGATCAAGTTTAACAAGATATAACAATTAGAATAAATAACTTGAAGTAACATGGTCCATCTACCTGGATTGTATTTTAATGACCCAAGGCACAATCTGAATCGACCCAAGGCATGATCTGATACCAAATTGTAACTCCCTTATAAGATGTATAGAATTCTTACTAGAGCGTTAAAATTTCGTACTGGATGCATTAAATTACAATACAGAATTTGAGTATGGAATAAACTGATAACATACATATGTCTCGAATACATGTCAATACAACTGAAGTGTATCAGATACATAACTGTCTAAATAATATAAGTACTAACTGATGAGTACATAATATCAGAACATAGTCTGCATACACAAATACAACAATAAATACGTGAACTGGAGACGTAAACATGACATAGAGTACATATGCTAAGACAAAAATATAGGTAAGTGCAGGATCAGTTAGTAGCCTTCTCCTTACACTTGTTACGTGCCACCTGAGTATCTAAAAAAGAAAATAAAAGGATTGGGATGAGACATCATGTCTCAGTGAGCTCCACCTATCCTAGGTGATAGTGATCAGGGGGAAAGATTATAAGATCACAGGCTGCATTCTAATATATATACATAGCATTTTAATCATATCAAAATATCTCTTAAATTAAATTATGTTAGCGTGTAACAACATTATTATCTGAGTTCATTTTACGGAATGGATCCAAGTGGAGTAACGAACATCATCCCACTGCTATCTGGTGAAATTCCTATCTGAGACTAACACCGGAACTCCTCTTGTCGTCGTGCGGGCCATCCTTATGGAAAGTGTCCTGTCCCACTGGTGTGAACCTTCTGTATCCCACTGGTGTGGATAACAAAATACATGACTTATGCTTAATTTTAGTTATCCTTATATTGATACTAAGACGTAGTGACCCCGTCTCATTATAGTTATTTTTCCCCGGTTAGTAACCTACCCGAATATTACTATTCATGTTTGTTCTTGCTCATTTGCAATGCATAGTATTAACCATGTCTTTAGCTTTAATTTACCCATATAACTTAAATGGTATTGACAATAAGTTTGAGGAAGGTTCAGTAAGTGAAAAAAATAAAATACATGAAAAAGTGATTTTGCCATGCTATTTTAGAATAGTTGGAGGTTGGTATTAGATTACTATGCACCTTAAAGTAATCGATTTCCATGGCAGAAATGTGATTTTTGGCTGCTAAGGCTCTTGGTAATCTATTACCCACATTAGATAATCAATTACCACTTTAAAAAATCTCATTTTTGGCATGTTTTGCTTCAGGTAATCGATTATCATTAGTAGGTAATCAATTACCACAGTCAAGAAATCACTTTTGACGACAGCAGAATCACTCTTCACATCAAAAACACCTTAATCAACTTATCTCATCACCAGTAAGTCAGAGACCAATAATTTGCATAGGGAATCAGGTATAAACACAATTAATACAGTGCATCACATGGGGGATTCTATCTTAACATATATAATCAAAAGTCATAATTGTTTAGCATATCCAATTGATGATTTTTAATACCTTGTTATTGTCAAAACTCAATAGGTGACTTGTGAAACACCCTTTGTTCCAACAATCTCCCCCTTTTTGATAATGACAAACACAAGTATTA
>Ga0315913_1010210_pt1 | contig 10876 bp, 5 predicted proteins | sample MpolsnodulesMG_FD_207736 | JGI IMG/M metagenome (GOLD analysis project Ga0315913, IMG submission 207736) | Medicago polymorpha root nodule microbial communities from Los Angeles, California, United States - small nodules | ecosystem: Host-associated > Plants > Roots > Nodule | place: USA... | reverse complement strand
TAAATTTTGCGACCAAAGAATTTGTGAGGAATTTTATTTTTTCCGTCACTAATTTCCGTCGCTAATTTTGTTTTTTCTAGTAGTGTATAGGACAAAACTTAGAAACAGTACCCTAAGTACTGTTGATCCTGTTCTCCAATAATAACATGACATATGTATCATTCAATCCACGTCAAACCCAACTGTTCTTTATTTCACAAACGGCGTTTTAACTCAGTTATCCTCCCGTTAAAACAAAATTCTGAATCTTCAAACATACGATGATCGCACCAACACTCAAGCAGATAAATCTCTCAACTATCAATTGTCCGCTACATATCTGAAATCTGCACATATGTTGCAATAGAGAAGTCATATTGTTTTCCACCACGACAACACCTTTCGACCCAATCTTTAAAACGTAAATTAAGTTTGATCTGTGCAATCTCCAATTGGTTTCGGTCGGTGCAAGCTCTAATTGCTTGTGAGAGAAAATTCTTTTTTTACTTAAGAAGGCATAGTTACTAGAACAGAGGAATTAATCTCGACCCATTATTCATGAATTAACCTCTACCCATTTCAATAATAATTAACGGCGAGGCTATAAATCTTCGGTGGGAAGATTATTGTTGTTTGAACAATGATACAAGGTTTTTTTTCATGATAAATTGTCAATTAAGTAATCCAATATTTTCTTGTTCATTCAACAAAAAAAAATCTTGTTCTTTAGTTTTTATTTTTTATGGTAGATGGTTCCATGAACAAAAATAATCTCCTGCCATTCTTGTGTAAGAAGCTACTGATTTTGATGGCAGACCTTACAACAGATGCAATTGCAGCTGTTACTGTGTTAAAGCAAGGGTGGAGTATCCAACGAGGGGTGAAAGGAGTTTTTTTTTTTTTTGACAAAGGGGGTGAACGGAGTTAAAGCGAGGGTTACAGGACTAGGAAGGGTTGGGTTTGACGTGGATTGTATAATCCAGATGTCATGTTATTAGTGGAGAACAGGATGAACAGTACCTAGGATACTGTTTCTAAGTTTTATCCTATTAAAAATACAATGTGAGTTTGGGAGAAAAAATGGTCAAAAGTTGTTATAAAATAGTTATACAAACATCATTTCTCTTAAATCTTACTTAACAAATATCATTTCTCCTAAATCTTACTTAAATATCATACATGACAAAAACTAAAATAAATAACTATTTCGTTTTGGCGATACCAAAGTTTGTGTGGTTTGATTGATCATGTCAAGAGCGCTACAAAAAAAAACCTATAGATGGATTACTTAAAAACGTAAATTTGGCATTATCCTTGACCATTGATCGTACGCGGAAAAACAATTGTTTGGTTAATATTTTGATTTGTTAAATTATTTTTGACTTCCAAAGTGTTTATTTATATCTTTAGCGTGTTTTTTACCTTCTTATTTGATAGTGTATTATAAAATTTTTAATCAGTGGTGTTCATTGTTGATATATCAGATATAAGTAATATGTCTAATGTTAATGAAAAAATAAATGTTAAACATTTTATATAAGAGAGATAACATATAAAACCTAGTGTCTTTAAGTTGTAGTTAAAGTGTGGGGTCTCTCAAAATATGGATTACAAACATTCCAATTCATGGTTTTTTTTGTTACCAATACACGATCAATTTAATTGTACGATCTTTTTTTAGGATTAATTGTAAGGTTAAATATGTTTTTGGTCTCTATAAAATTGAGACCTTTTAAATTTAGTTCTTACTTAATTTTAATAGTTCTTTTAGTCCCTAAAATTTTTTTTTGCACTCAGTATTAGTCCCTCCTCAATTCAAAATTGTTTAATTTATGCTTAAACTCTTGAGTTTTTGAACAATAATTTGCAGACGTGTTAGAAACATTACTAAAAGTTCCTCTGCAAAAAATTGTCGCAAAATTTAATTTCTACGTCCAGATTCTGTTCATTTTATCTTTAACTTTTGTCGTTTTAAAAAATTCATATTTAATTCGTTTCATGTTAAAAAATTCTAAATTTTAGTATATGAACCTTTCATAGTGTTATAAACTCGTTACTTGTCATAAAAAAATCGTTTAAAAATTTAAGAGTTTAAGGATAATCAAACAAACTTTGTTGTAACAAGAACTAAAATTAGAAGTAATTTTTTTTTGTTGGGACTAAAAAACCTATTAAAATTAAGTAAGGACCAAGCTTAGAAGTTCCCAATTTTACAAGGACCAAAAACATATTTAACCCTTAATTGTACTATCTATATTTTGACATTTAAATTAAACTTATTTTTGTGTAAAAAAAAATATAGACGAAATTATTGGAGAAACTTAAAAATGAAACCACGTTGATGATTCGGATGGTTTTATTGATTATCTTTCTCACAGCAGCAAGGGTTTTTTTCTGACATAAATTTTCGACTTATTTTGTACCAAAAAATATATATTTGGTTTATCTTCAATAAGATAGGATATGAGGATAGCATATATTATATGCTATTGATCCTCAAATTTTTCACTGTATTCTTCCAGTATATATTGTTAATGCTATAACAATTGATATGACGTAGATTTTTTTGGGGATCACATGGATTTGTCTGCTTCAAAAAAATATTGTGTTAAGTTGTTAATTTAAAGGAAATTATATGAAAATTAGAATGGAGTGGATTAACATTTAGAGATAATGTTGATAAAATCTTTAAAATTGTTGAGTAGATATGTTGACAAAATCTTTAAAATTTAAATCTATTTGACCAATAAAATAACTCAGTTTAGCATATAATATAGGAATATTTTTTTTTTGAATGACAATGTTTTTTATAACACTTTTTTACATGAAATTTTTTAAATCATGCAAAATATCGATTATGGAAATTTTAATTGTATATTTTATGACCTTTAATTTTTATCCATGAGGTTATCTTATTGTTAGAAATTTTGCTATTTGTTTCATTTTAAATTATCTAAGAATAAGAGAGCCAAATTAAATGTATCATGGAACACCAAGCTTTTGAGACACTTGCCGAATAACCAAACTAAAAGAAATGGGTCGTAATTTCAAAAGGATATACCGAAGAAAAATCAAGCCAATTACGCACAAGGCGTTAAAGAGAAGTGAAAGACATTACAATCTAAAAACAAATGATTTGCTCATACAATGTTTCTGCAATCCATGAAATAAATTTAAATTTATTAGAGTATTAAAGAAAAGTAATTGTTTTAAGTTTCATTACTCTTTGATGATTTGTCTTGCATTTTTTATTAAAAATATTGAATGAAGTATTTATTATTGTATTAAAAAGTAAAAATAATACTAATTTCAATATAAATTATTTTTGTTAAAGTTATACTCGATTTAAAACAGAAGGGTATTATGATCTACAATTTTTTCACAACAACAATGTTTAATAATTAATCTCAAATTTGGAAGATAAATGTAAAGTATGAGTAAAATATTTCGTGAATTGCACGTTTTCCATCATGTAAGGGTAGTTATCTTGACAGCTGGCTGGGTAAAATAGTCAATGGACCATTCCCACTTTAGGCCGCTAATCACAAAGACATTGGATCTGCCGTCTAACCCAACGCAGTAAATGCTTACTCACCACAAATCCCACAATGGCACGTATCTTCCCATCATTCTATCAACAGCAATTTTTGGCTGACACCTCAGCACAGTGATAAAAACACACAACGTGGCGTAACATGGGACTCACCGTGCCATTGCCACCAAAGCACTACCAATAATTGCCAAATCTTCATTTTCCACAAGAGTTAATTTTCTTCTTCTAATCTAATCTATATTCTATACCTATCTATAGAAGAAATAGAAAAAATTATTCTTGTTTAAAGTTTAATTAAATCAATAATTAAGTGAATTAAATCACTTTCAAAAAAATTGCATCAAAATTTCATTTTTTTTTGTTAAAAGATTATAATTTTAAATTTAAATCAAATCAAATCAAATTTATTCTTATCTTAGTTTAAATTTTAAATTAATTTTAATCCAATTTTCGAAACAACCTTAACAAATCAAATTTAAAATAATTTTAAATAATCATCGATCATTGGGTTGGTGTAATAGTATTAACTTGAGACCTTAGAGTGTATTCCAGTCAATGTTTCAGATTGGATTCTCCGCTTATCAATTTTAATGAGTTAGTTTGCCTTCTTCAAAAAAATCTAAAAAAATAATATTAACACACTTAGATTCGTCCGTTGGTGTTAACTTGAGACCATGAAATGTGTTCCTCTCAAGTTTTCATGCTCAAATGTTTACAGTGTCAATCTCGGTAAGTTGGTTTGAATTATTAAAAAAAAACAATTCTAGTTCCATAAGGTTACTTTTTCGAAGTTTAAAATAGTAATCTTTTATAAAAATGTGTGCTATTTAGTGTATTATAAATTGAAATGTTTTTTTTTTAGGGATATAAATTGAAATGTTTAACATTTTAATTATAAATACATTGAATTAGTTTTTTTTTTGTCAAAAAAAAAGCGAGACGAATATTTTTTCTATTAAAAGTAATAACTGATTAAATTTTGTTTGCAATTTGAAGATTAATTTTTTTTTGTCCTAGTGGTCAGAATTCAAGGTGAATAAGTGAGGTGTCCGGAGTTCGAATTCCGACTTCCTACATATAACAATGCGTGTCTCTGCCAACTGAACTATCTTCACGGGGATTTGAAGATTAATTTTATTACCATGAATATGGCGAGAAAACTGGACTCACCTCCGTAAGCAAATTTATATTATTAAAAATATATAAAAAGATAAATTGTGCCAAAATATAAAAAGATGAACATGTATATAAGACCATTGCACCGTGCATAATAATATATGCACAATATACACAACAAGGAATAACAAAACTCAAACAAACACAATAGTGTAGTTTGCCTCTGCTGATTTTTTTCTGCAATTAGTTAGAACTCAAGAGCCAGTTAAGGCTCAGAAATGCACCGCACTTTAGTAGTGATTCTGTTTTTTGGCGGCGAAATTAAGTGGGAGAAGGAGCGATAATTGCACCCTCATTATAATAACTAACTCAGGAAACAAGATCTTTCAGAATCTTCCAGAATCAATACCATTGCTTTGCTTGATAGGGTAAATTACATAAATTTTACAAATCTTCATTTACACTCACATCACATCGTAACATTACCACGTTTCAAAATTTGAAATCTCGAACGCGTAAGTAGATATATAAATATATACTAATCTTTGGTTGTTTTATTTTTTCAGTGAGAATTAGGGTTTTGATAGCTTCAACCGATATGTCGGCGATGGAGGTGGAAGCAGTGAAGTGCTACTGTTGCGGGTTAACGGAGGAGTGCACTCCGTCGTATATTGATCATGTTCGTGAGAAATACCAGGGTCGTTGGATTTGTGGGCTATGTGCAGAGGCAGTGAAAGAAGAAGCTTTGAAATCAAAGAGAGATATTAGCACCGATGAAGCCCTTAATCAACACATGAATTTCAGAACTTTAACATCAAGTCCTCCTAATAAACCTACGGTTGATTTGATTCTTGCGGTGAAACATCTTCTTTTTCGGTCTTTGGATTCTCCGAGGAAACAACCTATGAGTTTTCGAACGGTTGGTAGATCGCATAGATAGCTGTTTTTCTACAACAACACAGGGTTATAAGGTTTAATTATGCTAATGCTAGTTTATGTTTTTCTAATGAATGATCAGGGAACAATTTATGATGATTGTTGGTACGACTCTTCCTTGACTTCAATTTACACATGTCACTTTTCTATTTGATTCAATATTGCCTGGGATTTCGTTTTCTTATTGAATTAAAGTTCTTTGATTTGTCCTGTATAAAAAACAAAAAAAGTTCATTAATTTGCATAATCGTGTGCGCTAAGAACTTGTGAAGTACTGTGCTGATTTTTCCCATAGATGTTTAGGATTAACTCTCCCAATCCTCACGCTTGCGTACATAAAATGAATGACTAATGATTTTAAATTACGACTCCAATATAATGGGTTTTGAGGTTTCCTCTAAACATTAGAATTACAATTTTCATTGAATTGATCACACTTTCCTATGTTAGTCTACAATATAATGTTTGCAACTGTGATTGTGTACATATAAATTTTTAAATTCAACCCTTTCGAGAAATCAATGTTTAGATATCAGTAAAGGGGATGATTAACTTGAGGTGGATTTATTTTGTTGATCGACTTGCTTGAAAAGATTATGTTGTTGGATTTTTTACTTTGAGATTTGTTTTATATTCCTTGGTTTACTTCAATTTATTTTGGATTTTGTTTTATATTGTTGGATTTATTTTGTGATGAGACTTGTTTAATGTTGTTAGGATTATAATAGTCGCATTGATGCTCTTAGTTTGTTTTCTTGGGATTGATGCCCTTAGTTATGATGCAGAATTTGTAAATTATGTTCTTTAATTTGTTGATGGTGTTGGATTTGTGTAAATAAGCTTGTTTTTACCAGTTTTTGTAAAATCCTTAAAAAAAACAAAGTTTTTGTAAAAAAAAAAAATGCATTAATTTTCTTTGTTTGATTGGTTGATCTGTCAATTCGTCAACCACTACTAAGCGAGTCCAACTGAGATTTTTAAGTCAATCACTTAGATTGACTTTGCTCGCCTCATCTTATTTTCTGTCAAGCTTAAACCAGACGAGCCTACACAAGACAAGTCCGCTTTATCATCCTTAATTTGTGAGGGTATGGATGATGGGTCCATTTGCACTCGTGTACAATGAGCTCTACAGAAGATAAAGTAAATTTGAGGTATAGACGTATAACAATAAAAATGAGTCATTTAACTTAATTTTAAAAAATTAAATAACCTCTGTGACCAAAACAATAGCCATTTATGTTTAAAAATATAAACAATTTTGGATGAAACTACTCAATGACTGACTTATCTAAAATGTGATGTGATACCACCAATAGAGAGAGTAAATCTCACTATTATAACTTAAAATGCTTGTAAGGTGGAATTAATCGATCACAATTTTATAATATCATAAGAACAACCACGACTCTCCTAAAAAAAATGAAAGAACAACCACCAATAAATTTTAGAGTTTTTAAATGAGTGAAGAATTAATTATGAATTTTCATTCCTCATAGTTATGAATTTCTTAAACAATTCATAATTAATTCTTCCTTAGTTTAAAAACTTTATAATTTTGTGGTAAATGTTCTTGATAACCGACAAAATAGTAGGTTATCACGTTGCGTTTATTCCCCGTAATAAACAAATAACTGAGTGAATGTATGAACCTAAAACATCTAATTAGTGCCTATTTAAGATTTTGGGGTTTTAATTAGTTTTTAGAGTAGTTTAATCCTTTTGAAGTGACAATACTTGTTTTGGATGTTTGATGGAACAACGTCTATATCTTTAGCAGCACTAGAGTTCTCACTTCCTATATCTTTAGCAGCACTAGAGTTCTCAATTAATCTCATATCTTCTATAGATGAGCATGAGTGCTACTTCTTAGTGATTTAGAGTTAGAATTATTTGGATGATGTTTCAAGCTCACATCTTTTATTCTTAGATTGTAATCTGTCAATGGCTCAATTTTAACTATCAATTTAACTTTTCATGTTTTCATTTATTTATGTTCCTTCAAAAAAAATGTTTTCATTTATGTTTGCATTTCACCTTAAGTGGTTTGAGGGTTTTTTTTTCATAAAACAAAATTCCCTTAATTTGGGGAATTAAAACATTGTATTTATTTATCATCAAGTACAAAAACTTTCTCTCATCAATTTTCTATCTTTCTCTCTAATCTCATCCCTCCCAACGTTTATCTCCTTTCCCTTTCAAGCTCCCAAACTGTGTCCTTTAACTTTGACTTAACAGAGGTTGATAGAAAAAATATATCTGAAACTTAAAGGATCTATCTGAAACCTTAAAAACTTAAAGGACCTATATAAAATAAACGTAAAATTTAAAGGACCCGGAAAAATATTTCACCTTATTTAAACTATCAAAGTTATAAACTCGAATTTTCAAATAACAAAAACACAAACAGAAGAATTCGGGAAAAAAGTTTCCTCTAAAATTACTACCAGTACAGTACTACACACGATGTTGTACAAGTACCACACAAGTTCCAAGATCCGGTAGTACTACCAGTTTGTTTTATTTTCCAAATTCCGTAGATAACCTTGGAAAAATGTGAACACGAGGCAAACCAAAAAACGCGAGGAAGGTGGAATGGAGGGGTAGTTTGGGAAAAGCAAGTACTGGAGAGTATTTTTAGAATAAAAAACAGCGTACATAAGAAGCAACACACAAAAATGACAAGAACAGAAGAATCCATAGAAGAAAAATAAATAGAAGCATCATCGTTCATTGTTTTGTGCAACAAAAAAAAAACCTTGAAGTTCAGAAAGAAGAAAAAAATAATCCAGCGAAGATGATGCACATGACTTTCTATTGGAGCAAAAAGGTGACACTGCTTTTCGATTCATGGAAAACCGATTCATGGACGAGCTATGCACTGAGTCTACTCGCTTGTCTCATCGTTTCCATTTTCTATCAATTTCTTGAAAATCGCCGTATTCGTCTCAAGCTGTTGGCCTCCGAGAAGCCGTTTCCGGCGGCGATCGAAGCTCCTCTTCTACGACGGACGTTCGCCGGAAGTGGAGCTAAATTAGGCGTGAGAGTCGCCGGAGCTGTTCTGTTCGGGCTGAGCTCGGCGATCGGGTATTTCTTGATGTTGTCTGTTATGTCGTATAACGGTGGTGTGTTTATTGCTATTGTTGTTGGTCTTGCCGTTGGTTATTTGTTATTTAGGAGTGATGGTGAAGATTCTGTTGTTGTTGATAGTTCTTGCGCTTGTGCTTGATTATTGCTGATCGGTTTGTTAATTTGTATTATTATTATTATTATTATTCCTAAGGTCTGTTGCATATGGGAACTTTAGATCTGTTTGGTTTATGCTATGTAAGTTTATGCAGTTATTGTAATTAACTAATTATTGTTATTATCAAGAAATTGTTATTGTTAAGATAACACGACAATTCTTAATTTTAAGCTTGTTTGTCTGGGATGTTTGATTTGGGGGGTAAATTAAATATGATTCCATGAGAAATGATCTTGATTTGGATCTATTTTTAACTTTCTAGCTACTGCCTCCTGAGCTAAAAATTGTTAAGGAGCTATCTGCAAAGTGTTTGGAAAATGAAAACGCTCCACATTTAACTAACCTTGCTAGTTCAAAAGGTTAAGAAAAAAGAGGAGAACGTTTAAGATTATGCCAATCTTTGACATTCAGTTAGCCCAGTGGTCAGAATTTCACCTCTTAACTCTTACGTGAATAAGTGGGAATTCATATTCGAACTCAGCCCCTGCATATTGCAATGATTTATACCAATTGAACAATACTCGCATAGACTTTGACCTTCAGATTTACACATTCAACTTAGGAAATGTGAAATGACAGACACAAGGATATTCTTGTAAGAGCTATGCCAAAGAGTACTAATAGGATGGAATGGAATGGAATTTGACGATAGTAGTAAAAACTAACTGATAAACTGGTAATGTGAAATATTACTCCATTGATGGATAAAGGGGTAATTGTAAAATAATATTAGTAGTTCATTTCATGCATTTAGTGTAGACAGCATTAACTATCCACTATCTCATGAAGTGTCTACATTCAATGTCACATTGCTCTTCTGTAAATAGCAGGACTTGTGATAAGGTAGATAATTTCCATTCAAGACAAAAATGATAGTAAGACTAAGAGACTACTAGCAATTCTTTTTGAGAGAAAGAGAGTAAAGAGTCTGTTTTTGCTATAGTTTAGTCGTATTGTATATCATCTAACTTGTCTTACATCAACAGAGTTATTGTAGTCCTATTTTTCTAATCTAGTAGAGATATTTTGGCGTACTAGATTTTGTGGATTTCCCCCTTACATTGATTGAGAGGCTTTTCACGCTAAATTTGTGATGTAACTTTAGTCTATTATTTTGCTTCTCTGCTTAATGCGTCTTTGAAATTTTAAGAGGATGAAAATTCTGCTGTATTTCTCAATAGTCGCATCAAAGATGGTATGATTGAGAAAGCTATTATCACGTGAAATTCAATATAGGAGGGTGCTTTCACTCACTATGGAGATTATGATGCACGACTGTACGGGGTCATGTTGGTTAAATTAAATAAATGTTACAGATTCCTGAATGCCAAAGCAATTCGGGAAGCTTCTATAGTATTAAATAACTTGTAAGCTTATATAGCTCTAGTGGTTAGATTGCCATGGAATGTAAAGTGCAAACCATCTTGAGTTGAGAAATAGGAATTGAGAACTGAGATTTTTCAAGGACTTATCAACGAATGTGAATAAAGAGATGAAGCAGGAAGAAAAGAGCAACTGTGATCACCGAGTCATACCATAAGCAAAGCCATTTCAAAATCAAGAAGTGAAACAAAAAATAACTTACTGCCACGCTAAATAAAATCACAAATACTGCTACTAACAGATTAACAGTGCCAAAAGGCTATAATCCAGTTAGAATCGGTGGATACCGTTCTCTTTGCTACAGAGCCTGCAATATGATAGAGCAGAAAATTACAAGTACATTATTAGTATTCAATTAGGAATGCAGATTAGACAAAAGCCACAAAGTTTCACCAAAAGCAACTGTTTTAACAATAGATAGAAATTCTCCTATGAAGATTAGAAAACACATTCTAAAAGGTTATTTTACAATGTACAGTAGTATGCATATCATACAAACCTTCCTGTTATCCTGTATATGGTAAAGTTTAAAAATGGTTACAGTATGAACTACCCTTATGTTCATCCGCTGTATCTGGGACATAATATTGGTCTCACATACCAACTGCCATTTAAAATTCCAAAGAAAGAAGTAAAGTTTAGGTGTAAAATTGGGTCTAAAT
>Ga0315913_1010207_pt1 | contig 10878 bp, 8 predicted proteins | sample MpolsnodulesMG_FD_207736 | JGI IMG/M metagenome (GOLD analysis project Ga0315913, IMG submission 207736) | Medicago polymorpha root nodule microbial communities from Los Angeles, California, United States - small nodules | ecosystem: Host-associated > Plants > Roots > Nodule | place: USA... | reverse complement strand
AAAATATCACAGTTCCTTGTGAAGAATTCATGAAACAATAGAGGAAGAACAAACATAAACATTAGACATCACTTACAACACACGTCAAATGCCATAATAATTACAAATATATTCTATTGATAGTTATACATGTGTCCAATAATAATGCAGCCATAATTACAGAATCTCATCATTTTAGGGATTTTACAGCAGAATCCAACAGAGTTACAGAGACAATTTAGGGATTTGTATTTATTGACATAAGGACTACTCTTTATTCCAACTATTCACAAATGCACACAGTAGTTGCACACCAGATTCGTTGAATCGTTAATGAGACAAGATTGATCATCTCTAAGGAGCATGCATGGGATCTGGTTCACATACTGCAGTCAAATTGCTGAGCTTACAGGTTTACGAATATAGGTTATAAAATGAATTAATTCCATGTAAACTCTGTTTTCGGTAAACTCAGACAAAATCGATAAATTCTTGATTTTACTAGTTTGAGTTTCAGTATTCTCAAATAGCAGTTATAGTGGTGCTACAGCGCTATAGCGTCGATAGCAGCACTATACCCGGGCAAAACTTCAAACAAATGGCTAGTTTTCGGCGATCCGTGATCGACAACATTTATGAGTTAAAATTGTACATTGGTTTGACATTAAAATTTGAAATTTTGGTCAATAGTATTTGATATCTAGTTTAGTTAATTATTTATGTTGTAATGTCTATTTTGGTTTTAAAATGTAAACTTAAAGACCACAAGGACATTTCATATGAGTTTGAACCCCTAATCTCTCACTTATGTGCACTTAGTGTATGTGATTTCATTACTAGGCTATTCAAAACCAAAATAAAATGTAAACTTCTTGATACAAATTAGACAAGATAGCATGGCATAGAGGTCAAGATCCATTGCACTACCATATTATTGACTATAAGCTCATGTTTGGCATTTTCAATATCCACAAGATTATGTTCCCATTGATGCATATTTCAGCTGTTATATGGTCTCAAAGATTAGTATAAACAAGGCCAATTCCTTCACCTACATTGAATTATATACAATTTGTGAGTTTCTTAGCCACTTAGATTTGGTGAGAACAACTTTTATAGAATTTTAGGCAATAATTGGGAATAGGAAGTATAAGTAAGTACCCACCAACAATCACACTTAATTACTATTGGAGCACATTTAGAAAGAGGAGGACTGAGTTTATAAAAAGGAGACCCTTTTCACCTTTTACAACGAAGATTAGGTCTGATTTCAACAATTACATCCAAAGGGCCTCAGAAGCTCGGTCAAAAGGAAAGATACTAATAACTTTATACTAATTAGTCCATAAATCAGATGAATAAATGAAATGTGAATTTTTCTGAAATTCTCAGCAAAATCTAACCAACTGAAAAATACAAATTCCATAGGTTCACATGCTCCAAACAAAAAGTTCTCAGATGATCCTTGCAACTACACCTGCAACAAAAAAACAATATCCACCAGAGATAACATTTTTTTTTTATCTAGATTGTTTTTAAAATGTGGATTACTGACAAAGCAGACCTTTCTCTTGCTGTACATTACCTTTAAAAAACAATAAAAAAATGGTTAATAGTTTTGATATTAAAATAGTGGAAAATGAAAGATGTAGGAGCATACGAATGCAAGGACCGTATATAGTAAAGAACGGTAATTGCAAGCATTGATGCTTAATCATTACTTTCGGCAACAAAAAAGCACTGAATGCACTATTGTATTGATCCAACACAACGCATCAGTCATATATACCTTATTGCCTTTTGTTTCTTCGTTCAACACATACAAACAGATACATAACATAATCTTGAACAAGGCTTACCAACACAGTCTGCACTTACATTCACTGACCCCGGATTATCTAAGAATGATTAAGAAAATAACCCAGAGAATCACTTGGTCGCTTAAGGTCTCAAGCATTGAAACACCCCAACCACCCTGTGATTCTTTGGATGATATCTAAGAAAATAAGATTTGTTAAAATGGAGCAGCAGCTTCTAATAAAATCATACAAAATTAAGTGCAGAAATTATAAGAAGCTACTTTAAATAACAAACAAAGGATCTTAATCTAACAAACAAAGGATCTTAATCTAACAACTTCTAGGGACGAAGATGAATTTGTTCTGAGATTGATGATTTCGGCTGAGAGGCTACTGTGTTCCTGATTGTTTTATAGAGGCTGTTCAATGCTCATTTAGGGTTTTAGGTTACAAATTGGACTTGGGCCAAAGATGTAAAGTAATTCAAAACCCAAAACCAAAACGACAAACTTTTGAACTTCGAATTTGTACTCGTTTGACCCCTGGAAATTGCTTAAACTGTTCAATTTGTTACTATCAATTGATTTTTTATTTTTGTGTTTTTAAAGGACAAGGAGCGAATAAGGGGGTCAAAAGAAAAAACATCTTGAACTTTTGACCATGTAATAATGAGTCAATTATATGGTTTACCAGCGAAACAAATCTTACATCATCCACAAGTTTGTTTCTACCATTGTATCAGTCTAATCATTAAAACAAATTTTTTTGGGTTACATAATCATTAAAACAAGGGTCATGTTAACCGGTGTCCTCGGGGCATTAGTTAAGGAAATCAAAAAAAGAATGTTTTAAATTTAAAATAGCACTTTTTATATTTTCGAGGAGTTGGTTGTACAATTTCCAATATCATATTACTATATTTATTTTCTTAACCAATGTCCCGGAAGCACCGGTTAACATTTCTCTTCAAACAATTATGACATGATGTAATTTGTTGATCAATTAGTAAAAAACTTCTTTATGCACGGTGCAAGATTAATCTATTTATGCAAATTAGACTAAGTTTGTAATAATGTTAATAAATTGCACCATAACAAACTTTGAAAATTAAGTTTGTCTGTTTCCAAGTATAAAAAAATTGATTCTAATATTTAATTATTTGGAAATTAACTTTAAGAGTATTTAAAAAAATTGAAAAAATTGCTGTGTTTAGTTATTTAGAATGATTTTTTTTTTTAAAAAAATTCTTATAATAATGATTTTTAAGAGAAGCTGTTCAAAAGACTTTTCTCAAATCATTTTTTTTGTTGGTTTAAATTCTCATTTTTTTAACAATATATCTAAAACATATTGATAATAATGATACTTGATCCTTTTAAATAAAAGACACTTGATAAAAACAGGAATAACAATGATCATTTTACAATTCTCTCGCAAGGTTTAAACTATATGTCTAAGCCAAACTCTTACCATGAGCTAACACCTTTCAAAGGGAGGGGATGAGAGCAAAATAAAAAAGAAAAATGATATTTTATTTGAGAGAGTGATTTTATAGATTATGATGAATGCTTATTATTAATATGTTTTTTATTTTGAATATATTATAACAATATAGATTAAATTTATATAATTTATCTAAACCCTCCTCAAACATTATCCGATACATTTTTTTAGTCTCCCAAATTAAAAAAATTTATATCATGGAAAAAAAATCATTGCTAAAAGTATGTTCAAAGAATCAGCAAACACATTTATATTACTATCTTTTTCTTTTTTTTTTGGGTCAAGATATTACTATCTTTTTATCATCATATAAAAAAAATCATTTAGCTAGACAATATTCAATCCCCTTAAATTTAGAGACATATAATCATGAAGTCCCATAAAAAATAATGGAGTAGAGGGAGCCATAGTTTTTTTTTGAATAAGATTAAATGATTATAGTTAAGAATGTCCTAGGTGGAAATATATGAGGAGCACATTGAAGTAACCACATGAACCGCTAGTTATGTTCGGTTATGTTTTGTTTTGTTTTGTTTCACTTTCTTTTGCAACAATGGTGTTTTCTACTATGTATTCTCCAACACTCAACCTTGCTATTTCTTCAACTACTACCACCAACTGTAACAGAAGAAGAGCATCAAGCACAAGTTCATGCAGAGGAGTGAATAGTATAAGAATCATAGCTAGTTCTACAGACAAAAGTGAATCCAAAAGCAAAGATCAAGATGATAAATCATCATTCAACCCTTTTGGATTTGTTACTGATAATCCATCAAGCCGTAGTGCCATTCAATTGTCTGAAAATCCTGCTGAAGCTGGCAATGTTGGACAAATGATAGATGTAATCACTTTTTCTTGAAGTTTCTTCATTCTTATATTATATTTCAATGCTTTTAACTTTCCTTAGGTTTTTCTTTTGAGTCTTGATAATACGAGTTTTGGTTGTTTATAGATATGATTGGTAGAGCTTATTTAGATTTTTATGATGAATTAGTGTGTATGCTTGATTCTACTGCCGGAGTAGGCATAATTGATTCGAATTGATTTTGAAATGTTTGGATATTAGCAAGTAGAATTGATTTTGCCTCTGGAATTGATTCTAACTCGAAACTAGAATTTGTAGCTTTAGCCTCTAGAATCAATTTTTAGCTTTAAAGTGCCTCTAAAATCAATTTTTAGAAGTTATTGTTCAATCCACTTTTACATGAACGTAAACAATTGTAATTAACTTTCCATTCAACTCACTTTTAGTTAGAATCAATTCATTTAAAACCAATATTTGTTGTCTTCAAACCAAACACACACTTAACTATTTTGTGTAATATGGCTGTGTACATAAAATTTCAGAGTAAGTGAGTTTAGTGTCTAAGGTGACTAAAATTGATTTTGTCTAAATTAATTTTATAAGTTTGATTTTAGTTGAAAGTTTGTTAAAGGTAAAGTAATTTATGTTTGGATACGTTCATTAAAAAGGTGATTTATCAATTTATGTTTGGATAATTTGGTACAAAATTACTTTTATGTTTGTATATATGTCAATAAATTTGAGAATCGACTCCAACTTACCGTAGAAGCTAGAAATATTAGCTTTTAGTTAGAATTGATTTTGGGACAGGAATCAATTCTAAAGATGGAAGCCAAGCATAAGCATTTATGATCAAATAACGTTTGACCAATCCAAACATGAGATTCTGAGAGATACAAATATGAAACTAAACATATGCTAAATATTTTATAGTAACGTATATATCGATGATTTTTGGTAGTCTTACTTTTGTTAGTTTTCAAATGACTCATTATTTTACCTATGATTATAGTTTGATTTTGGTCATTTTGGTAGACTTAAAAAGAATAACAGTGAGACACTTGAAATCTTGATTTTAGTCTTCTAACAAATTTTGGCTTGGCCATCTTGGAACTAAGGCACATGGAAGAATAAGAGGACCTTTTGTTTGATTAGTGGCCTCAAAATGTATGCTGTGAAAACAAATGGGCCATGCATGCAATCTAAGGCTACTGTCTTAATGGATCTAGTCTCTACGATCCTGTGCTTAAGTGTTTGAAAGAGCTTTCTGATAGTTCATTTTCATAAACTGTTTTTGGCTTATGCTTATGGATGTTTACCACAGTTTCTTCTTCAGTTGTAGAAATAGCTTGTACACAGGTTGTTGTGCGATAAGCGCTTAATTAAGCTGTTCATCCAAATGCACTCTTTATCTGATTTTGGATAACAATACTGATGATGTTTTTCGTTTAGTTGGAATCTAATAACAGTTTTGTGATTTTTGTATTCCTAGAAAATACAAGACAAGGGCAAGGAATACGGATCATATGTAAAATCCGGGAAGTTGAGATGGTTTGTTAGGGAAACTGGTATCATTTCTTTGTTGTTAAAGTACTTTTGATCTCTATTTTTTCCCTTTAACATATGTTCAGCAAAAATGTTCTTGTTTTTTCCTTTCCTTTTTGCAGGATCAGCAAATAGTAGACGAGGAACAATTGTATTCCTTCACGGGGCACCAACGCAATCTTTTAGCTACCGAGTCGTTATGTCTGAGGTAATTCCTAATAACATGGTTTTATTTCATTCTGTTCTATTTGTTTTCATAATCCAAACATAGCCTTGAACTCATGTCACGGATACGATTAGCCAATTATAGTATTTCAATTTGTTTCTCGTAAATCAGTTGGCAGATGCAGGGTTCCACTGCTTTGCGCCTGACTGGATAGGATTTGGTTTCAGTGACAAGCCACAGCCAGGATATGGTTTCAATTACACAGGTGTTATCATGAATGATCTTATGTTATGATTAATTTTCATGCATAAACTTCTTACATGTTGTTCTTTCTCAAAATTCTTATAGAAAAGGAGTTCCATGATGCATTGGATAAACTACTTGAGGTGTTGGGGGTCGAGTCTCCGTTTTACCTAGTTGTTCAGGTATCTAAAGAACAATGAATACAATCAGTGATAGCATTTCTGTTTTCAACTTATTTCGATAAGGTCTCCACGATACTGTATAAAAATAGCTTATATGAATTTTTTTGAATTTCTTTTATCTTTTGTTACAGAAATAGCTTATAAATAAGCACTTTTGATAAGCATTTATTCTATAAGTACTTAATTATATAGAAATGAATATACTAGTTGAATTTATGTTTTGTGAACTTTTACAAAATGTTGTGTCTAACATATATATGGTCACGCTTCTCCTTAAGGGCTTTCTTGTAGGATCATATGGACTGACCTGGGCCTTGAAGAATTCAAGCAAGATATCAAAGCTAGCAATACTAAACAGTCCATTAACAAGTTCATCTCCCATTCCTGGACTATTTCAGCAGCTAAGGTTTTGTGCTCTTATGTTACCAATGAATGCACCTCTAAACTTGATGGATAAACCTATACTATACTATAGTTTCCTAGATGTATCTCTTGATTTTAGTGTGTGGGGTTTTGCGGTGACAAAAATTGATTTTGAATTAATTGATTTGCAAAATTTATCCCGGTTAATAGTGAATTGAGTGTAAATTGATTTATGTTTGGATAGATTAATGTAAAAGTGGGCTGAACAGGGTTAAACAAGACTACAAATCAATTGCAGAAGCAAAAGTCCCAATTCTAGATTCAAGTTCGAATCAATTATGGGAGCAAAATCAATTTTAATCAAGAACATCCAAACATGTCAAAAGAAATTCTACTACTCTAGAATCAATTTTGTCTTCTGTACAAGTGGAACCAATCATACACTTAATCACTTAAAGCCTAGTTTAATGATGTGCTGCCATAAATTATGCTCTACATGTCCTTACACATCTTAATTTAATGCTTCTTTCTTACTATGTCTCTTTGAAATATGTTAATTGTTTGGTTTTGATTTTGATTCTTACACTATGCTAAATCCTTTGACGCCTTTTTGATTATTTTTAGATTCCCTCTATATGGTGAATTTCAATGCCAGAATGCTATTATTGCTGAGCGGTTTATTGAAAGAGGTAGCCCGTATGTATCGAAACCTGCATTTGATTGTTGTCACACAAAATTGAATTTATCTTTAAACTTCAACTTGACTAGAAATGATAAAAAGAAGCTTTTACATTAAGTTGAAAAATTTATATTATGTTTTACACCAAAACATGCTTTCGGAGTAAACACTTCATTAAATTTCACAAAATCAATTTCATTCAAAAACATTTGTGACAAATTCTCACTTACTGATGCATTATTTTGCAGTTATGTTCTAAAAAATGAAAAGGCTGATGTTTATCGGTTACCTTATTTAGCAAGCAGTGGACCTGGATTTGGTTAGTGACATAATCTTGATAGCTTGAATTTTCTGAACGTGTTTGTTGTCAAAATATGATAATAATAAGATTGTTCATAGGACCTATGTATATGTTAGAAGGAGGTATATGTTCTTGTCTGAAAACACAAGTTCAGGCCACCGTCTCCGTTCAGACTTCAGAGTCACCGGTGGCCTGATTGGAGGATAACCTAGTATTTTGGGATCTGTGTAAAGTCTTTCTATCTCTGGCCATTGGTTTTTTATACGCGTCCATCTTATGAAGCATGGACATAGACACCGGACGTGACACGACCACCTTGACATCAATAATAATTTGAGAAAATGACATAATTCAGTGTAATCACATTTGTCGGTGTCGCACACCGGACACATATTTGACCAGAAGTGTCGGTGCTACTTTCTGTGTCCCTTTTCTAGCGTTGGGCGTGAATTGTCCTCACTGTATATTTCCTCCTGATTGAAAATAATAAGGTACAGAAAGGGGACACATGTATCTCTTCGTACAAGAATGGTATTTTACCGTTAGAGATACTTATCTGATTTTACCAAATGACTTAACTACGAGCAAGCCCAAGTGAACGAGTGACCCCGTTAGAGGCTTTTTGCGTCCCTTTTCTAGTGCTCGCTTCCCTCATTATGGCTTACTTAGTCGTCTATATCAGATGCTTTTTGAGATAAATTGCCTCCTGATATAAAATTAAGCTCGGCCATGGGATTATAATATTTGTGACAAAAACAGTACCGAGGACTTTCTAATCGGCCGAGTGACTTTCTACCAAACAATACCGAGGAACAAATACTTGGTGCTAAGTTCATATTTATATCATTGAAAAATATTATTGTAGATTATCCATAGTTTATTCATGTAAAGTTTATTCAATGAGCCTGAGTAAAACTAAATTTTGACTTAGAATTGGCAATAATCAAGTTTCTGATGTTGGGTTTCAGCTCTACTTGAAGCTGCAAGAAAAGCTAACTTCAATGGTACTTTCAGTGAAATAGCTGAAGGATTTGCAGCTAACAGGTATATTAATTGAATTTTAGCCTTCGCAAAACTAAACAATTCAATCTTTTTCTGTGGAATTGATGAGCTGCGCTTGTGTTAGAGAAGGCTAAGGAACACTACACCTAAATTGAATTTGGAATATATTTCTCTTACATAAAAGCGGCATATAATGTATATAATATATAGTACACTACTTATTTTGGAACATTTAATTCAACTCAAACATCCTTATTTTGGAAATAGAAAGGGCATGGTGAAATTGGGCCTAACTCAGAATAAGCTGTAGGTGTTAAATTATCCATATCCTTACAAGGATTAGACCTTTTTTAACGGTAAAATGTTAGTGCTGTCGGTATTATGCTGAGTGTAGGGTAAGAACTCTTCCACCCCCAACAACCAAGTCAACATGTATTTTTTTCTAGATTCGAACCGAGTACATCATGGGTGAAGAACACACTTCTGACCAGGAGCTTGGGAAACCAGCACCAAGTCAACATTATATTGCTTAAATAACCATGTTCCTGTTGATGCAGGATCTTAACAAAATTTAAAGTCTATCTTGAACCTGAAGTGATAAATTTGTTTTGAAATTTATGCTTTAAAATTTAGATGGAATGAACCAGTATCCAACTTACAGCCTGTTTGGGTTGACTTATTTAAACTTACCGACCATCATAAGTACTTGCGATACTGTTTGCAAGAACTTATGAAAACAACTTATGACTTGTCCATATACTGTTTTAACTTTTAAGCTTCTTTCCATAAACTGTGATAGATTATGAAACAATTTGACTTTATTTTATCTTTTGTTATAGAAACAACTTATACAATATGTGTTTTCTATAACTTCTTAAGTAAGTTTTTTATCCAAACAAGGCACAGTAGAATAAGGCTTGTTTGTTCTTGTTGTTGTAGATGGGATAAGCCGATAATGCTTGCTTGGGGGTTATCAGACAAATACTTGCCACAGTCTATAGCAGAGGAGTTTCAGAAAGGAAATCCTCAAAACATCAAGCTTAAATTGATAGAAGGAGCTGGTCATATGCCACAAGAAGATTGGTGAGAGTAACTTCAACATATAGGATTCATTCAAGTGCATTGGAGAATATTTTATTTTATTCAACTCTTCAAAATATAACCTTTTATTTTTATTTTTGAACAGGCCTGAGAAAGTTGTTGATGCTTTGAGAATGTTCTTTTGATTTCAACAACCAAAACTGACCTTGAAGGAATCCATGTCCTTGCTCAAATCAAAAGGACAGTCCTGAGTTTTTCCTTAAATTGTAAATTTAGTGTCTCATATTGTCCTATGTTGTTTGTTCCTTTTAAAAAATAAAAGAGGAAATGTATAGAAATGCTCTTGAAGTGATGAAATGAGAAGTAATGATGTTGCAGATCAAACCAAACATTCCATTATCTATTACCAAACACCCAGGTCTATTGGAAACCTTTATACGAATTAGGGTTGAGAGGCGCATATTAGGTGTGATATGATCTGAAAAACGGTTTATAAATTATAGGTATCAATACAAGTCAATTTTGTATCCTTTAACTTATAAACAGATTTTGCAGGATCGAATTAGACACAACTCAATTTTTAGATGGTATCAAAGTTTATAAGATTAGTTGGACCCGCCGTTGAGAATCGATATTAGAGTCTATCGGTATATCTATTGGTCTACCCGCTGTTGCACCACTCACATCAAACTCTAGTTGAAAGTCTTATGTTCTGCGTGATGTAGTCTAAAAATTGTTTCTCTTGTTTTGCTAGTCCATCTTGTGGTATTGAGTTAGTTCAACCCAATTTCTAAGAGTTCATATATGGATCAGAGCACATTAGATGTTGGGGCAATAAATCATCACATTTGGGATCAAAAACCACTTTTTGGAGGTTAAAAATATAGGTTGAGATTAGGGTTGGAAATGAGTTGAGTCAAACTCGTCTGAACTTGATTTAATAAAAATTGTTTCAGCTCGAAACTCGACTCGGGCTTAAAACGAACTTTTTTATTTAGCTCGAGTTAGACTCGTTTAAAGTTTACAAGGTTTAACTCATTAGGTCCAGTTTGTCTACTCGAATTCTAAAATATGGACAAGGTTATTTTTGGAAATTTAAAGGATGAGCGAAAGGTGCGAGTGAGGAAGAGAATTTCCTATTTTGTTTATTAGCTTTTTTTTTTTTTTGGTTACATGAGAGAGAAAAAAAAAAGCAAAAGAAAAACAACTACGTCCTAATAAAGGACACTCCTGTAGCATCAGCTAGTAAGGCTAAGCATAAACATGATAA
>Ga0315913_1010205_pt1 | contig 10880 bp, 15 predicted proteins | sample MpolsnodulesMG_FD_207736 | JGI IMG/M metagenome (GOLD analysis project Ga0315913, IMG submission 207736) | Medicago polymorpha root nodule microbial communities from Los Angeles, California, United States - small nodules | ecosystem: Host-associated > Plants > Roots > Nodule | place: USA... | reverse complement strand
CCCCGCCCCACCCCCCAACCCTCAATCTAGAGTTTCTTTACTCAATGCTCACTCCAAAGAGAGTTCACTCTCCATCCCCCGCCACCCTATCTATATTTTCTTGAAACCAAGTCATCTTAACTCTCGTACCAACTATTTTGATATGCTACTATCTATGAAGTACTAATATGAACATGACACGGATATTGACACACCGGCACTGTTAATAATGAGAAAATTACACAATTCAATCTAATTATATGTGTCGGTGTTGAGCACGACATGTATCCAACACCAAGACACGCCTAATCCGATGAGTGTCCGTGCTTCCTAGGCTGCTACTATTACTGCATGTAGTATGGACTTTTAATGTGCAAGCTTGCTAACTCTGAAGATGTGAGGGTGGAGGGGTGTGAAGAGTGAAGAGATACACTCTGAAGAAGCTATTGTGAGGATGGAAGTGTGTGAAGAGTGATGACACTCTAAGAAAGCCATTGATAATGGGCAACTTTGATACAAGTACTATTAGGAAATTAAAATGTATTATTCCGCAGGTGTGGGTCTACTTGTAATCAGTACACGAACCTGGATATGTAAGCTTGGTCTAGGCTCATCTTTAGCCTATATAAAATTTACATATTGATGCTATGAAAGTATGAATGCATAATGTATTTTCTTTTGTATGATGTTTATATAATATATATGGGTTTTGCCAGAAGACACTCATGAATGTGTTTTTTAGTAATCTACACCTTAAGGTGTAATTATTAACTTTTTAGTTATAATTTACTAAAAACACCTTCATAAAAATTAGTTGTTGTCTTTTAGCAAATGTCTATAGGATAACTTGCTAAAAAACACCTTCATAGAGGGTGTCTTTTAGCAAAACCCTATATATATATATATATATACACTAGTATTTTCATTTGTAAAATCTATTTGTTTATTTTTTAGTTTTGAAAACTCTAGGTAGAGACCGAGTTAATGATCGGTATATTTTTGCAATTTGATATATTTAGTCAGTAACTTAATCAGTCTCTAAAATCGATAGATAAATATATGTTACGAAATCAACCACTAAACTGCATCTCTAATTCAGTCGCTATATCAGTCAGAAATGCTTAGTGACTAACAATTTCCTAACTGTTATAAGTTCATCTCTAAATTACTTTAGCAACCAAACTTTCATTCACTTAGGCTTTGTTTGTGAGTTTAGAGGGGAAGGTTTGGAAAAAAAGTAATAAGCAAGTGGACGAAATAGAGGAAAATGGGAGGGAAGGGCTTTGGAGTGTTAACTTTTCTTCATAAAACTAAACTCTCCTCATTTGGGGAACTAAGAAATTGTATTGGAGTAGGTTTATGGAGGATTTTTTAGGGTTTATATGAATTCTTCAAATTTAATTTATGTTGTTATATTATTTTTAAAGTTAAAAATAGAGTAATCATATGCATTAATTTACCATTTTCTAAAAAACCACTCTTTTAAAAAATTTGAAAGATTTCTTCATTTTTCCTCATATTTTCTACCCCTCAAAGTCTTCCCTTCCCTTCGCTCCAAACTTGAAAATTCCTAATTCGCCCCTTAACTTCTCAAACTGATTTGCATCCAAAGTCTTAGTAAATATGTCTGCCAATTGCTTCTCAGTGGCCACAATGTGCTCAAGAGTAACAATTTTGTCCTCAACAAGATCCCTAATGAAATGATGACGAATGTCAATGTGCTTTTTCCTGCTATGTTGAATGAGATTCTTGGATATATTGATTGCATTTAAATTATCACAATATAATGTCATGACATTTTGTTCGACATTATATTCCTTTAGCATTTGTTTCATCCAAATCAATTGAGAGCAACTGCTTCCTGCTGCAATATACTCAGGCTCAGATGTAGACAAGGATACACATTTTTGCTTCTTGCTGAACCAAGATATCAAATTGTTTCCCAAGAAGAAACATCATCCAGAAGTGTTTTTTCTATCATCAGCACTACCTGCCCAATTTGCATCACAATACCTTACTAGCATGGAATTAGTACTATGAGAATACATGCCATAATCACTAGTATCATTGATGTATTTCAAGATCTTCTTCACTTCTGTAATGTGACTAATTTTAGACTTAGCCTGGTATCTTACACATACTCCTACAACAAAAGTTATGTCTGGTCTGCTATAAGATAGAAAAGACTACCAATCATACTCATGTATAAACTTTGATCCACATCAACACCTTTTTCATCTGTAGTTAATTTCAAGTGTGTTGCTGCAGGTGTCCTTTTGTGACTAGCACTTTCTAGGCCAAATTTCTTCACTATATTCTTAGCATACTTGCTTTGAGAAACGAAGATAGTATCATCCATTTGTTTAACTTGAAGGCCAAGAAAATACGCCAATTCACTAGCAAGACTCATCTCAAATTCAGATTGCATTTGCTTGACAAAATGTTAGACCATCCGGTTCGACATCCCTCCAAACATAATGTCATCAACATATATTTGAGCTATCATGAGTTTACTATACTCTTCTTTAACAAAAAAGGTCTTGTCAATTCCCCCTTTCCTATATCCATTATTGACAAGAAACTCTGTTAACCTCTCATACAAAGCCCTAGATGCTTGATTCAATCCATACAATGATTTCCTTAGTTTGTAAACATGATCTGGAAAACTAGGATCTATGAACCCTTTGGGTTGTTCAACATATACCTCTTCATTTAAGTACCCATTTAAGAAGACACTTTTCACATCCATCTGAAATAATTTAAATTTTAGCATGCATGTCACTCCTAAGAGTAATCTTATGGATTCAAGACGGGCAACATGAGCAAAAGTCTCATCAAAATCAACTCCTTCAATTTGGGTATATCCTTAAGCTACAAGTCTAGCCATGTTTCTGGTCACAATTCCATTTTCATCATATTTGTTCTTGTAAATCCAATTTGGGCCAATAACATTCATTCATTCAGGCCTAGATACTAAATCCCACACTTCATTCCTTTTGAACTCACTTAGTTCTTCTTGCATAGCATTGATCTAGAATTCATCAGTCAAGACCGCCTTCACATTTTTAGGTTCAAATTTTGAGACAAAACAAGAATTGGATATCACATCTCTGGACCTAGTGGTGATCCCTTCATTAAGATTTCAAATAATAAGTTCCTTCGGATGATTTTTCTGAATTCTAATAGACGGGCCTTTGTTGGCTTGAGGATTATTGGGTTCAGTACTTTCTGGCTTAATGTTGGACTCAATGTCTGCCTCACTATCTGGAGCATCAATATGCTAAAATGATGTTCCGACATCTTCTTCGACATGAGTCCCTTTCTCAACAGTCGAATTATCAACCACAACAGTAATGGATTCCATCATGACTTTAGTTTTGGAGTTAAAAACCTTGTAAGCTCTGCTATTTTTAGAGTAACCAAGAAATATCCCTTCATCGCTTTTGGGATCTATATATCTCATTTGTTCTCGATCAACCAAGATGTAATATTTACTCTCAAAGACATGGAAGTATTTAACAAAAGGTTTTGTCCCTTTCCACAATTCATAGATTGTATATGATGTACCAGCTCTTTGAGTGACACGATTGTGAATATAATATGAAGTATTCACGGCTTCAGCCCAAAAATGATAAGGAAGATTTTTTGCATGTAGCATGACTCTAGCTGATTCTTGTAAAGTTCTATTTTTGCATTCTACAACTCCATTTTGCAAAGGAGTGATGGGTGATGAGAATACATGACCAATACCTTCTGGAGAGAAAAATTCATAGAATTTGCATTTTCAAATTCCTTGCCATGGTCACTTCATGATTCTAACAATCACATTTTCCTTCTCTCTTTGAAGGCGTTGACAAAGATCTTTGAAAACCTCAAAAGTATCTGATTTGTCTTTGATAAAGTTCACCCAAGTAAATCTTGAAAAACTTGTTGGTCTATATGGCTAATTAGTTTCCAAGCTCGGGGGGTGAATAGCTTTTTGAAAAATTATTCGGACTTCATAAAAATTAAGTTTAGCGACATTGACTATTGGATGCGCGAACAATCACCACAAATAACAAAAAGATAAATCGATGTGGAATAAGATTTTATCTTGAATTGAGAGATTCACGATACAAATCTTATATACAATCAAATATTAATGAATCCTTGAACAATATACAAAACTTTTCACAATTCCAAACCAAACCTAAAATAACAAAAACACTAAGCTATCAATTAAAAACAATGCAAGTGAAATTGAATAATTGAATAGAATTTGCAATTAATTGATCAAAGCAAATTAGTTAAAAACCTAATTCAATGAATTAGATTGTCTTTTTGGTGAAAAAGAACTTAGATCAACTTTTGCAATTAACCTAACAATTATTCAATTAATCACATGCAATAGCAAAAAGTAAAGAGGATAAGGAAGAGAGATAACACCGGTATTTTTATAGTAGTTCGCTCTTTCTCGTCCTCGCTAGAGCTACGTCTACTCTTCTTGATGAGTACGCCTTCACCAAGGTCATCCACGATGTAACAAATATTGATTACAATGTGTTTACAAGAGTTCCTTGAAATTAAACCTAATTCTTCAACCCATATGCAAACACTCCCCCAAACTCCAAGTAACCCTTGAATTTGGTGCTTCTTGAATCTTCGAATCCTTGATTACCCGTGCACCCCTCCGAACTCTTTACTCAAGCCTTCGATGCTACGTTCGGTAAACGAATCCCCTTCGACTTCAAGAACGGTTAGAAAGACCCCGAAGACCTTTGGAGGTGGAATGAGATTATTCACTTCACTTTGAAGCCTTGAATAAGCTCAACCAATCTTCTTGAGAGAACCAACTTACAATCCCTACTAGCACCCTTGCAAATCAATGTGACTCAATGTACATAGTAATTCTAAGAAAAAGTGTTTAATCTTGAAGAATGTATGAACAATGAGTTTTTGAGACCTAGAGAGAATAGATGAAAATGATTCAATGAATTGGGCGTTATGAGGAGAAGACTATATATAGTGAGGGGAAGTAAGAATAAATTTCGCATAAAAACAACAGAGTGAATGAGTGAATCGATTCAGACAGCAAAAGACAACCCAAAAATGCATGAAGGATGAAACGGTACAATGCATAAGTGAATCGATTCAAGTGAGCCCAGGATGAAGATTGATACGATTCAACCTTCTGTTGAATCGATTCAGTGTAAGTAAGAGATTTTTGGTGAGACGATTCAAACAGAAACGAGTTTATTCAAGTGTGAATTGATTCGACAAGTTGTGAATCGATTCATCTGAAGTTAGAGACTTGGATGAATCGATTCAGTGTATTTTGAATTGATTCAATAAGCACGAGATGACAGACGACACTTTTTCACAATACACAAATGAATCCTAGATCAAGACACATAGATGCTAGGTGCTTTAACATGCTAACCATAATGCAATTTATAAAACGATAAACTAAACTTAAGAACATCATCAAAAACATATAAAGTAAAACTCGATAGGCTTCAAAATCATCAACAACCACATATACATATCTCTTTCCACCAAGACTTTCAGTTTGCATTGGCCCCATTAAATCCATGTTAAGAAGTTCTAGGACTTTTTAAGTAGTCTGATTTTGCAACTTTGGGTGTGACATCTTGATTTGCTTCCCAATTTGACACTCACCACATACTTTGCCCTCCTCAATTTTGAGCTTTGGTAGACCTTTATTAGCTTCTTCTAACATAATCTTCTTCATACCTTTAAGACTCAGATGTCCAAGCTTCTGGTGCCACAGTTTGAAGTCGTCTTCTTTGGACATTAAACATGTAGAAGAATAGGTAGTTTCTTGAGGTACCCACAAGTAGCAGTGTTGTCTTTAGATCTTACTCCTCTCATTATAACATCATTCTTCTCATTAGAAACCAAACATTCTGACTTGGTGAAATTTATTTTAAACCTCGATCACATAATTGACTAATACTGATCAGATTTGCAGTAAATCCTTTCACAAGAAGAACATCATCAAGTCTAGGACGTTCAATACAAACTAACTTTGCTACTCCCTTCATTTCACCTTTGGCTACATCACCAAACGTGACAAAACTGGTGGAATAAGACTTAATGTCCATTAAATACTTCTTGACCTCTGTCATATGTATAGAGCATCCACTGTCAAAGTATCAATCTTCTCTAGATCAAGCTGTAAGAGATGTATGGGCTATAAGACTAGTATCAACAACCTTAGGTTTCCACTCTTTTCTAGTTTTAATCATCACATGATTAGCTTTAGGTTTTGTTGGATTTTTAGGATAGCAATGCAATATGTAACAATAAGGCTTTATATGACCATATGTGGAAGAATAGGTATTTTCTTTACGTACCCACAAATAGCAATTGTCTTTAGATCTTACTCCTCTCATCATAACATCATTCTTCTCATTAGAAACCAATCATTCTGACTTGGTGAAATTTACTTTTAAGCCTTGATCACATAATTGACTAATACTTATCAGATTTTCAATCAATCCTTTCACAAGAAGAACATCATCAAGTCTAGTAAGACCAATACAAACTAACTTTCCTACACCCTTCATTTCACCTTTGGCTGCATCACCAAACGTGACAAAACTGGTGGAATAAGACTTAATGTCCACTAAATACCTATTGACCTATGTCATATGTCTAGAGCATCAACTGTCAAAGTACCAGTCTTCTCTAGATCAAGCTCTAAGAGATGTATGGGCTATAAGACTAGTATCAACAACCTTAGGTTTCCACTCTTTTCTAGTTTTAATCATCACATGGTTAGCTTTAGGTTGTGTTGGATGTTTAGGATAACAATGCAATATGTAACAATAAGGCTTTATATCACCATATTTACCACAATAATGACATTTCCAGGGCAAGAACTTGGCTTTAATTTGAGTTTTCTGATGTCTTGCAGGATGTTGTAACATTTGGTCTGACATCGTGAACTCATACTTACTTTCAGAAGGAATAAATTTTGTCATAGGGGTTTTTCCTTGTTTATCTAGAGATTGGTAATTAAAACCTTATACCTTTTAAGTTTCAAACACCTTTCCCAACTTGAAGAATTCCATCTAACATATCAGACCCATTGTTCAACATTCTTATAGATTTGGTCATGTTTTCAAGTTTAGAAGACAATAAGTTTACCTCATTTTGAAAACCAGAGATACTACACAAGAGTTTCTCTTTTTCAAGTTGCAGTTGAGCTATGATTCTCTTCTGCTTTTCTCATATCTTACAAACCTCTTCACTTCTGGCATAAAGTTCTTTGTAGGAATCAGCCAATTCTTCATAAGGGACATCCTCATCACAAGAATCTTCATCAAATTCACATCTACCAGTGAAGGTTGTAACATGCGTAGTAGTTTCATCATCAGGTTCATTGCTAGAGCAAGAAACATACAAGGCCTTCTTTTATTTCTTGAGATACGTGGGACATTATGAACTAATGTGTCCAAAACCCTCACATCCATGATACTGAATACCTTTTCCTTAATTGGGCTTCTCCTCATTTCTTACTTTTCTCTGAAAATCATTGTTCTTAGTGATGTGGGATGACATGTTCTTAACATTTGGTCTTGGCTTCCTATCCATTCTCTTCAGCACCTTTTTGAATTGCTTCCCAAGAAGCACAATAGCATCAGAAATTCCTTCATCAGTCTTCATGTCACATTGAACCTCTTCATCATTAGTGTTGCAGACAAAAGTTATGCTCTTGTTCTTCTTTTCAGATCTATCAATGATAGCCATTTCAAAAGTTTGAAGTGACCCAACAAGCTCATCCACTTTCATGTTGCAAATGTCTTGGGATTCTTCAATAGTTGTGACCTTCATGTCAAACTTTTTAGGCAACGACCTGAGGATTTTTATAACCAGCTTCTCCTCTGACATCCTTTCTCCCAAGGCACTATATGTGCTGGCAATGTCAAGAATATTCATGTTAAAATCATGAATGGACTCATCATCTTTCATCCTGAGATTCTCAAATTTGGTGGTGAGAAGTTGAAGTCTTGACATCCTACTTTTGATATGCCTTCACGAGTGGTTCTGAGGTTTTCTAATGCATCTTTGGCCACGGTACATGTATTTATTAACTTGATCATATTTTTGTCAACCCCATTGAATAGGGTGTTCAAAGCTTTGAGGTTTCCAAGAGCAACTTCATCTTCTTCCTTAGACCAGTCTTCTTCTGGATTTAATTCAATTGTGTAATTTCCATCTTTGTCCTTCACCACATGATCTTCCTAACCTTTGATAATTGCTTTCTAGATTTTGCTATCCATAGATTTTACAAAAGTCACCATACGCGTCTTTTCCAGTAATCATAGTTGTTGTCATCCAAAATAGGTGGTATGTTAACAAATCCTGCTTCCTTGTCCATAGTACCAGAAAAAATCTTCCTTGGAGCTCACCCAAAACAGAAACGAGTGTCTGCTCTGATGCCAATTGAAATTCTGGCATGTAGAGAACATATGTTGTATACAATGTCAGGACACCAGTAATGTCGAATGCAATAAACAAAGTATTTGTTAACCCAGTTCGGCGCAATGTCACCTACATCTAGGGGCATCCAAGTCAGAAAGGAAATCCACTATAATAGTATTAGTTTAAAGTCATATGTATATAACCTCCGGTTTACTTCCTTCGCATCTAATCACTACCCGTGATATTTCTATCTAAGACTCACCTAGATATGAGATCCCATTTCACTTCCTCTCAATCACACAACCAATGATTACAACAAATACAATCAAAGAGGAGACACGCTCCAATAAATAGAATCCATTCTTGCTTAAAAGCTTACGAGTGATTCAAAATTATAACTCAACTATCAATCCAGCTCTAGCATCAAGGTGATACAAAAGTGGCTCACAAACAACAATGGACAGACTAAAACCCTAATTGACACTTTCAAAAATGCGGTTTTAGTTGTATTCTTAGGTTTATAATTTCCTTTATATAGCTTGAGATATGCATGGGCTTTATGAACGATTCGGGCTAAACAATCCAGCTCATCCAATATGGTCTTCAGCACAATATTCCGGAATAATTAATATGGTTTCCTTAAATGTTTTGACATATATTCTTAGGAAACACGACAAATCTTACACTAACCTTTGTTGCTTATGGAAACACACGCTTCTTGGACAACACTCTACGTGAATCAAATCTTCATAGAATCTTCAGATATCTCACGCTAAAAACAAATCTTCCAAGAATGTGAAACAAGGCATGCTAAGATGTCGTACCAACATGTCAAGACATCTTGTCCAACATCTTGCCAGAACACTTGTTTTAACAAAATGTGGCCAATCATAATACACAAACTTAACACTTATACATCCATTCAAAACACTTTGAAATCCAAAAAAGACTATCCATTACAACGCTTCCCATGGGATCTACATAAACAAAGCAAAGCAACCGTCCAGATTGAAACCCATCATAAATCTGACAGTCTGAGGCAAAATTTTAGAGTTCTCAAACATCAGGGTTAAATCAACGGTGATGATGGAACCTCAGGAATAGTCTCTGAAACAAACACTCAAGTGCCTATGTAATCAAGTGCATTAATACCCTTTATACGTGGCAATCAAACACCAAAGGTCATGTCCCCTCAGTCTCGTCCTCGAGACGTGCGCATTAAATGCTTAGAGGACTAACGAACAACTCTCTAATGAGGGAATCTAATAGTTATGTCATCAACAGGCCCACATCAAAAGTTTATCCGAGCATTCACCGTTAAGCTCGCCTCAACCACTTCCCTAACAAACTAGTATATCCAACAGGTGAGCCAACATGTTTACGAGTGACCAACTATGGAACGAGGGAATCAATCGACTGTGGCGCCCATAACATGTTTGGTGACATTCTAGACACGATCGGTACGATCAAAGATAGCACGTTTGGTGACATTCTAGACATGACCAATACGATTGGTGATAACACATTTGGTAACATTCCAGACATGACCGGTACATCGATTATAGCACGTTTAGTAACATTCCAGACACGACCAGTATGACAACGATAAAACTTTTGTGGCATACCTTTTGGAAACAAAACCACTGCTCAGAAGTGAGCATGTTAGAAGAATGAGTGCCAACATTTTACCTAAACACATGCCGCTAGGCCTATCTCTTTCACTTTCCTAACGAATTGGAAGTACCGTGCAAATGAACTATTGTCATTACGATCACAAACTCATTGTGCGAAGGAGTTCCTCGCGAACATATCATATTTCAACGTTAAGGTTTTCACCTTTAAAAGCTTCCAACAAGCGGTACCCTCATCCTCAAAGTTGCACTTTTGCAAACTTAGACCTTCAAGTTTTTTGTTAGTCTAAGTTAGCAAATATATATATATATATATATATATATATATATAGACACACACATTATATCTTATTATTTTGAGTTACTAGCTTAGTGCTGAGACCTTAGCCTTATTTATAAAATTTTCTTTAGTGTCACTTTGATTAATAAAAATATTATCATAATGTTAATTTTTTAATTTGAGTATGTGAAGTTTTTGTAATAACGAGGGTAACGCTAAAGGTCAATAGTGCATATATGTATATGTATATTAAATGTTATTTGATTATTCTACAATAGAATTAAAATTATTAAAATTAAAACTAGATTTAGAATCGATTTTATTTTATGAAAGTAATGAAGGTGAGAAAAAACACAAGAAGGGGGGGTTGAATTGTGTTCTCAAAAACTTTTCTTCTCTTTCGGTCAGAACTGTTCTCAGGTTCAGAGTCTAAAGAAGTTCAGAGTCTGAGTGAGTTTAGAGTCTTTGTGCAGCGGATAAATGTAAAGAACAGAGAAAGAAAGAACACAAGCAATTATACAGGTTCCTTCCACAAACCGGAAGTAGTCCTGTCCCCCTTG
>Ga0315913_1010202_pt1 | contig 10884 bp, 7 predicted proteins | sample MpolsnodulesMG_FD_207736 | JGI IMG/M metagenome (GOLD analysis project Ga0315913, IMG submission 207736) | Medicago polymorpha root nodule microbial communities from Los Angeles, California, United States - small nodules | ecosystem: Host-associated > Plants > Roots > Nodule | place: USA... | reverse complement strand
TTCTAAATAACTACACACATATATTTCAAGTGAAAATGGCATCGCCGACGAGGATTGGGAAAGAAATGGTATAGGGGTGGGAGAAAGAGAGACAGAGATAGGACTAAATGGAAGAGAGAAACGAAAAAAGGTTAATTTTTCTTTTTTTCTTCTTTTTGGTATGACTTGGCAAAGACAAAAAAAATCTTTATGTATAAATGTTTGATAGTCTCCGATCAACCCTAATCCCGTCCCCTTTTTGACAGGACTAAATATTTTTTTTAGAAAAAAGGTTTGCAAGGAATCAAACTGGGTACCTATGACAACTCCTCTGAGTTTTTACCACTAGACCATAACATTTTTATTGAAACATTGTTGATTCTAAAATGGATATGCAATCCTAAATGCCTTTTATTTAAGCCACTAACACTCGTTTTTATTGTGTTTATTTCCACATTTGATCTCATTTTCATTTTTGTTGATGCCAACTGAATGTTTCTAATTTACTTTTTTGATATTTTACATGTCAATCAATATCAATCCTCACTTAGTTGATTGTTTCTATGACTTTGAATGTAACTCTAAAATTAATAATATAGCCAGTTTGATATTTATATATGAAACTCTACAAAACCCTCGTACATCGTACGGGTTAGAGTCTAGTTATTATTAAAAATGCCACACAAGGGTGGTATGGGAATGATATGCCACCTACGGTCGTGTATAAGCACTCTTATTTTAAATAGCTTCTACTATGCTACCTCGTTTGAACATATATAAATCTGAATTTCTCCCAATAAATAAGAATGCGATATTGAGTCTATACTCCATGTCATCAAAGTCAGAACAATTTCTCTCACTCAACACTCATACACGATTCTTTTTAATTTTGGAACTGATTATATTCTTTTTCGTGTTAACAGTACTCTAGTTTTTATGTGAAAAGGGTCATGTAATCTGAAATTCGACCAAGAGGTAACTAAATTTTGGTCGATAATAATTCCACCAAAAAATTGAACTTTCTCTTGAACAAATCATAATTCGTATAACTCATTAACCATTTGAGTTCAATTTTTTTTTTATGAATTATTATTGAAATGATTTTAACAACTTAAATTAACAAAAATTATATTCTTTTGAAAAATGTTACTGTTACTAAAGAAAAATATTAGTCCTTAAGAAAAAATTGGTTATTTTTTAAGTGGTTAGATTAAATATTTCTCTCCATCTTGATTTGGACTCAAACCTCTATCTGGATTCGATCATAAAAAAATCTCTACATTTATTTTTTGAGGTAATTCAATTTCCCCTGTTGCCACTTCGTGTGTTCTGAAACAGAGCAGCTGACACAAATGAAAGTATCCTCAAAACTCTCCTTAATCTTCTACACACCCATAAACCATTCCCCTCTCTTCAAATTCTCAACCACACCACAAAACCCAACACCACACATTCTCACAAAATGCATCGCACTCTTACAACACTGTGCCTCTTCCAAACAAAAACTAAAACAAATCCACGCATTTTCCATACGTCACAATGTCCCACTCAACAACCCCGACATTGGAAAGTATCTTATTTTCACCATTGTTTCTCTCTCAGCACCAATGTCCTATGCTCACAACGTTTTCACACTGTTACATATCCCAAATGTTTTCACTTGGAACACTATGATTCGAGGTTACGCTGAAAGTGATAACTCTGCACCTGCACTTGGTTTATATCGTAAAATGTTGGGTTCACGTGTTGAACCTGATACACATACTTACCCTTTTCTTCTTAAGGCGATTTCGAAGTCGTTGAATGTTAGAGAAGGGGAAATGATTCATTCTGTTACTGTGAGGAACGGGTTTGAGTCGTTGATTTTTGTTAGGAATAGTTTGCTTCATATATATGCTGCTTGTGGTGATACTGAAAGTGCTTACAAGGTGTTTGAGTTAATGGGTGAGAGAGATTTAGTTGCTTGGAATAGTGTGATTAATGGATTTGCGCTTAATGGAAAGCCTAATGAAGCTTTGAGTTTGTTTAGGGAAATGAGTTTGAAGGGTGTAGAGCCGGATGGGTTTACTGTTGTTAGTTTGTTGTCGGCTTGTGCTGAGCTTGGAGCGCTAGAGTTAGGACGTAGGGTTCATGTTTATTTGTTGAAGGTTGGGTTGACAGGGAATTTGCATGTGAATAACTCGTTGTTGGATTTTTATGCGAAATGTGGGAGTATAAGGGAAGCACAACAAGTGTTTAGTGAGATGAGTGAAAGGAATGTGGTTTCTTGGACTTCTTTGGTTGTTGGGTTGGCTGTTAATGGGTTTGGTGAAGAAGCACTTGAGCTTTTCAAAGAAATGGAAAGACAAAAGATTGCACCTCGTGAGATCACTTTTGTTGGTGTGTTGTATGCTTGCAGCCATTGTGGGATGTTGGATGAAGGGTTCAATTATTTTAGAAGGATGAAAGAGGAACATGGGATTATGCCGAGGATAGAACATTATGGTTGTATGGTGGATCTCTTGAGTAGGGCTGGTTTAGTGAAACGGGCTTATGAATATATTCAAAGTATGCCATTGCAACCAAATGCTGTTATTTGGAGGACCTTATTAGGGGCATGTACAGTACATGGAGATTTGAGTTTGGGTGAGATAGCAAGATCCCACCTTTTGAAGTTAGAGCCTAAACATAGCGGAGATTATGTGCTTCTCTCAAATCTTTATGCCTCTGAGCGTCGTTGGTCTGATGTACAGACAGTGAGGAGGTCGATGATAGAGGGCGGTGTTTGGAAAACCCCTGGCTACAGTCTCGTTGAATTGGGAAACCGCGTTTTTGAATTTACTATGGGGGATAGGTCTCACCCTAGGAGTCAGGATGTGTATGCACTGCTAGAGAAGATCACAGAATTGTTGAAGTTAGAAGGTTATGTGCCTCACACAGCAAATGTGCTTGCAGATATAGAGGAAGAGGAAAAGGAACAAGCTCTGTCTTATCATAGTGAAAAAGTTGCAATTGCTTTTATGCTCTTGAATACAGCACCAGGGACTCCAATCAGGGTCATAAAGAATTTAAGAGTTTGTGCAGATTGTCATATGGCTATCAAACTCATATCGAAGGTTTACGCTAGAGAGATTATTATCAGGGATCGTAGTCGGTTCCACCATTTTAGTGGTGGTTCATGTTCCTGTAAAGATTACTGGTAATATGTAGAATTATCTGGATTTGATAATGACATCTTGTGAGTACAATGCTGTATTCTTTTTGAGGTAAGATTTGGTGATTAGATATAGAGGGAGTGAGACATGGCTGAAGATTTTGCTAACTTCTAGTCATTCTCGGTATATACTTTGTACTGTAGGGATCAACCAATTCTAGCCCCTTCCTCTCCCATGGATAAGTTGGTTAACGTTTAAAAGATTATACAGGTTTTTTGGTATTTCCAAACAAATTCTTTTATGCTTCGGTGTTATTGACATGTGTAACATATCATTTATTTGGAAAAACAGGGTTCAGGCAGAGCTAAGGCTTGTATCATTTCATATACTTGTACAGTACATTCCCTCAAGTTTATGTGCTTTAAATTGCTCCGCTTTTTTATTATTGATTCACTTGTTAGAATGAGCAATGATGCAAGAAAACTTGGCCTTGAGCTGAATATTTTTTAAAGGAAAAATGCTAATACACTTTTCAGAATTGCTTCTATCATGTGATTGATCCAAGTGGCCTAGATTGGCTCTTGGAGAGTCTGTTTCGTCTCATGTGCTAGGTTGGCCTGTAAGTGCTGTGAGTTGAGAAAGAGTGCTTGTTTGGAAGTCTGTGTCAGTGTTGTTATTTTGCATATCTATATCAAATATAAAGGATTTGGGACTGTGAGGACAGTAGACTATAAATTTGTATCAATCGGCCAAACTGGTCTCTAAATCCATAAACTATAAATTCCATTTCTACATTTTTTCGCCATGGGTTAAGAGTGTGTTGCCATTAGTGGGGGCCAAGGGCTTGCCGATGGTCGTGAAGGAAGTGAATAAGCAGTTGAGTTCTTAAATTTGTATTAATCGGCCAATTTGGTCTCTAAATTTTATGAATTATCAATATAGTTCCTCAATGTATAACAGGACAATTAAATGAACATTAAACGTGTGTTTGGAACCACTTTTGTCAACCATTTTTCGCACTTCCTTAAAAAATTTCACCATGAAAACAAACTAGAAGCTCCAATTCATAGCTTGGTTTTACAGCAAGTTTCTGTTGTTAAATTGTCCAGCTGCACCGCGTTCTGAAACATAGGCGAAACAAGGATGTGACAGTTCATGTGAACTCCACAAATTTTAATGTTTAGTTTGATCATTATATATGTAGGGTTTTCCACAAATTTTTATTTCATGTTTGGTAATAACAAAATTAGATGTGAAACACACCACATGCAAAGGTATAGCCGTAAAGAGAGTCATCAACTTCATTGATGAATATGAGATTATCATATAAAAAGTCAATTATGAAATTCTGAACTTGAAGCCAAGGTGAGTGGCTATTTCAGTCTCATTTTTGTTAACCAAAAGTGGTATATAATATGCATGATTGAAAGAGTGCAGTGCCTTTAAGGAGAGAAAAAAATGAAGAGAAAATCACTTTTTCCCTAAAATATTTACACAATTGGCAGGAACAAAAAAAACCAGGCAATGCGCTACCAATTAAGAATTTAATTGCAGCAAAAGACTCTCTTCACTAGAGAATGTCTGATCTAATGGAAAGAGATAAACTTACACAATACGGCAAGCTAAAGTTTAAATTTTGCTTGAAATAGATATTCATATATACTTATATGCTTCATATATGACTATCTCTAGTGAAGAAAACCTAATAAATACCAAAAAATATATCGACCAAATAATGGAATACTTCTTAGACATATAATATTATATAGCAAGAAAAACAAAATTAAAATATTATATTACTAAAAAAAAAAATTAAAATATATATTATTTAAAATTATATAATTTTTTTGTGTGTTGACCATACAATTTCCAAGATAAAGAAGTCATAGTAATCTGAAGTCTGTTCGAAAAGTAAGTAAATTTGATCAAAAATTGTTTCGCTTTAGAATTCAATTCGGGTTATTCTAAACTATTTGTTTTTATGCGAAAAAATAATATTAGTATGTTAAATAAGGGAGCCCCTAATATGGTCCTTAATTTTAAAGGTCCACCAATGGTCCTCTCTAATTGACCTTCTATAGTAGGTTTCAATTTTTTTTTTCAGGGTCCCACATAGTAAAAATTTCTTTTTTAAAAGCAGTATATGTGATTACCTTTATGCTCTTCTATAATAAGTTTCGTCCTCTATCACTCTCTTAGTTCATCGACTCATTCTTTCTTCTTCTTTGTATGTCTTATCCACCTTCATCCCCACACCCGAAAAAATCGAGAAATTATGGGATCTATGAAAGAAATTAACTACCATCGGTGCTTATTATTTTAAGAAAAAGAAGAAATCTTGTTTACACAAAATGTACTCCATTAATATAATTTGTCACCATTGATATAATTCCTATTCTGCAAATTGAATTTTTGACACCAGCTCGACCCAGTTTGTGGTGGCAGCAACAAAGTTGGCACAAAATATTTTGTTACTACTAGCAAAAGCATTTTATGCAGCTTTGGACTTTGAATCGGTGAAGAGGACTTGGATTTGAGGTGAAAAAGCCCTTCCCCCTCAGTTGGTTCATTCCCGGATATGCTTAAAAAGTTTAGTGCAAAGAAATTTAGAATTTTTGAACGAGATGAAATTAATTCCAGATTAGCGCTTTATCCAACAAACATGTTGATATTGAGATTTGGGGTTTGTTAATCTTCTCATGGATTTTGGGGTGATAGTGAGATCGGCATTCTTTACAATTTTTGATTGAGAATATCATACCTAATATTCACTTTACGATAAAAGGGTCCATAGTAACAGGTAAGATAAAAGGGTCCATAGTTGGACCTTAAAAATATGGGTCCATATTAGGGGTGTCCGTTAAATAATATTAATTATTTTATTGTAAAAAGAATCTAATAATAAATAATTAAATGATTAAATAATAAACAAATAAGAACAAAGAACACAGTAGTACTAAAAGTAATTTAATTAACATAAATGTATTTTTTTTATAGTTTACAATATTTAGGACGAAGCGTATCGTGTAATCCTCCCAAAATTTGAACCGCCAAAGGCGAATTTGTTGGCGCGTGAGATAGTTCGAGCGCGGTTTTCAAATTCAAATCCAATCCAAAACTTCATTAAAACCCTTTCATTGTTCTTTCACTATTCATTGTGATTCAATTCATCGAAATTCGAAATGGGGGATCTTGAAAAAATGGGAAGAGAACTCAAATGTCCAATCTGGTACCAATTCAATTATCATCATCGTCTTCTTCTTTCTCTCTAATTCAATTCATTTTCTTCATAATAACCTTTTCTTGCTTCATTGTGCAGTTTGGGTTTACTTCATTCCGCAGTTTCACTCACCTGCAATCATCTTTTCTGCAAGTAAGTTATTCATTCAATTCAATTCTCTATTTCATTCATTTCATTCTTCAATCTTTTAAACATGTGATTTTGGATTTTTTTTCAGCTCTTGTATTTTTGAGTCTATGAAATCTGCTTCTTCTTGTCCTGTTTGTAAAATTCCATTCACTCGTCGAGGTACGCCATTTTCACCCTCCCAAATCACAACACAAGTTATCGTTTTTTAATTATTAACAAACCCTAATTAATTAATTAATTTCAGAGGTTCGTCCTGCTCCTCACATTGACAACTTGGTCACAATCTACAAAAACATGGAAGCTGCTTCTGGAATCAATTTATTCAGCACTCAAAATCCAACTGCTACCACATCACCAGGTTAGAACTTTTTTATTTCAACACAATTTTTTTTTTTTTTTTTTGTGTGAAGAAACTATCACATCTTATTATGTCCAGTAATTACTTAAATATTTGTTCCTTTTATAAAATGGGTGTCAAGAAAAGAACTGATTTGTAGTTTCTTTATATCTTTCTCTTCTAACAATGATTTTCTTGTATACGTTGATTTTTTTTTTTATTGATGTTGTTTTTTTTACTTTCTTACTTGTGACCATGTTATATGAATTGTTATTGATATGAATTATGCTAGCAACACATCCTCTAAAACACTATTGTAAACACACTCTTTTATCAGTTAAAATTCATGTGGGACCATTAAATATATGCGGGACCTATTTGATTTAGTGGGGCCAATGTGAATTTCAAGCAATCAGAGGGTGTCTGTTGATTAGATGGCGGTAGAGAATGCGTTGTTAGCACTGATGGGTTGATATTGCGTTGCTACCAATCAGACAGTGTTTGTCGATTAGAAGTCATAAGATAATGCATTGATTGCACTGCTTGATTGATATCGTGTTGCTATAGTTGATTACGCTTAAGATATGCTATAGTTTTTTTGTCCTCATGCACAATTTTGTCTTTAATTGAGTTTTCATGTCTAGTTTATAAGATCCTCTTTTTTAATCAAGAAACTTGGCATACTAACTAGATTATGTTACAGATGGTGAAATGCAAGGTGGAGGTGATGCTGAGTCTGGTGAGAAAGGAACTGGAGGCCCTCATGAAAATCATGCCGAGGAGGAAAAAACACCCACAAGAAAGAAGTCCAGGAAGAAACTTAAGACAAGCACGATAAGCTTGGAGAAGCTAAAGACTAGCAGGAAAAGTCCGGCTTCTAACCGTGCAAAGCCTTCTTTTCCAGCTAAGAAAAGGGTTCAGGTTCCACAAGATATTCTTTCGGAAACTCCACTAAGGAATTTGAAGACAGGAGGCTCTATTACTCAAGTTAACAAAGAGGGAATACAAGAGGCTTCGATTAAGAGAAATGTAAGGGCAATTGGAAGTGAAAAAAGTGATCAGGTGAAAGAACCATTCTTTTGGTTAAGAGAGGAGCAAGATGGTGAAAGGTTAAGTGCACAAACTGACGAGGATCAAATCATGGAAGGTCCAACACCAACTCCTCCTTCATTCAGTGACCTCAAAGACGCTGATGATGAAAGCCCTTCAAAACAAGCTCCATCAGTAAGTAGATGGCTTATGAAGTTATGATGCCTTGTTACAACAATACACTTAAAATACCCGATTAATGCGGGCAAATACTAAACCAAACGAGCTCTTTGCGCCCTACGATTGCAACTGTTATGCTTGTATGCGAAAAGTCATTTGGCACTTGGATCTAACTATTATATCGTTAAATAATCAGTTTTTTGGCCTTGATTGAAGCCATTCAACTTCAAATTTGGTTTAACAGGAAGATGTATTTTTTTTATTGTGGAATTGAAATTTGGCTTGTATGAAAATACAAGCAGATTGAATTGTTTATGCTTTGGATTTAAATTTTAAATATTAATAACTTTTGTTGTGATTGTTCTGTAGGATGAGGTGCAAAATAATCCATCTGTTGATTTATTTGATAGTGAGTTTTTTGAATGGACGCAAAAGCCATGCTCCCCTGAATTATTTTCAAGTCCCATCAAAACGCAGGTAGTGAGAATTATTTCCGCTGATTTTTCATACATGATTTAGTTTGTTAAGCATGACCTATTTATCAAAGTTTTAATAAGCTGCATGTTTGGTGCAGGTTGAGGATACTGATGAGGTTGATGAAAATATAGAGGAATTTGTGGCAGCGACGCAAGAGAATCAAACAAGTGTTGATGCTTGCAATACCAACTTTGAGAATCCCAATGGTAATCAATTGGCTGAAGCGTTGCCACCAGGCATGTCCTCTGAAATTAGAAGTTCTGATGATCTAAATGGAAAAAAGAAGTCTACAAAGAGAAGCAGGAAGGCTAGAGAAAAATCTAGGCAAGACTATATTAGGGAACTAAATTGTCCGATTGATGAAATTAATATGGATGTAGATATAACATCAGAAGTTATTGAGGAGCAACCATTGGACTACAAGCACAAAGCTTCTAACCTGAAAAAGTCTAATAAAAGGGGGAAGAAGGTTTCTTTTGTTACTAGTATAGAATCAACACCTCCAATTGCTTGTACAGTCTCCAATATATTAGGAGTTCAAAACAATGGTGATAGGAAGACAGCTAAAACTTCATATACTTCAGAATCTAAACAAGATAATGAGATGCAATGTCCTGAGAAGATTGCTGGAAAAAGGCAGGTGAGAAGATCTGGAAAACAAAGGCTGGATGTTGTGGATGACCCACCTGAGGATTTAACTTCAGTGCAAAACCAATGCAAAGAGCTTGCTGGATCTGCTTCATCCAGTTTAAGACTGCAGGTGGATGGTAATAGAAACACTGTCAATACTAGAAAAAGAAAAAGCAGTTTGTCCAGAAAATCTACGCCTTGTGTTTCAGAAAGGAAGAGTACTAAAAAGTCAAAACTTTCCCCTGAATTCATCTCTAGGACTAAAAATGGTGAGGAAATTAAGCCAACTGAAAGTACCAAGCAATGTACCGATGTCAGGCCTTTGAATGATTCATCCAATGAGAAACACCGTCCGTTGACGGATCAATCAGTTTTAAGGAAATGTGTGAGCCACGTCAAAGAGTATCAATGTGCTTTCTGTCTCTCGTCAGAAGAATCAGAGGTAAAATTGTTTGCTTGCTTATCTTGTCATCCTTATAAATGGACTGGAACTTACTTTATGCAATTCGAAATACAGGCTTCTGGTCCAATGGTGCACTATTTTGATGAAAAACCTGTAACTGCTGATTTTGAAGGAGGACCTAAAGTCATACATTGTCACAGGAATTGCACAGAATGGTATTGAATTTTTGCATGAGTGATATACTTAATGTTGATTTTTATAATAGTCACTGACCATTCTTCAAATAACCATATATAGCTGCCAATAATTGATTTAATCGAGTTGAATTCAGTAACTTGCTATAGTTTCAATTCTGACTTATAAGTGACGTGTTTTATACATATGCATCAGGGCCCCAAATGTGTATTTTGAAGATGATAATGCAATAAATCTTGAAGCAGAAATAAGTAGAAGCCGGAGAATCAAATGTGGTTTTTGTGGACTTAAAGGAGCTGCACTCGGTTGCTTTGAGAAAAGTTGTCGCAGGAGCTTTCACGTTCCTTGTGCTAAGTGGACTCCTGAGTGTCGATGGGATATGGTACATGATACAGCCAAACCACATTTAAAACTTCATGGTTAATGTTTTTTTTTTTTTTTAAATAATCATCTAACCAGATAGTACTGTTTCTCTTCAGGAAAATTTTGTCATGTTATGCCCTCTACATGCTCCCTCCTTGTTGCCGTGTGAAAGTTCAGGATCCCAACACAATAGCAAAAAACATACAGCTAAGAAGGTTAAAATCTGTAGCCGCAAACATGACACTACTAGCCAAAGTCAGATTGCTCATGGATTTCACAGGAAAATTGTGCTGTGCTGTTCAGCTCTGTCTGTGCAGGAGAAGGTAATATAATTCCATCGATATCTATTTAGTAATTTTATTGTTAAAGTGTATTTTATTTATTAAATTCTTGGTTTTTGTAACTGTAGGAAGTGGTTTCTGAATTTGAAAGAGTGTCGAAGGTTACAGTTCTGAAAACTTGGGATTCAGGTGTTACCCATGTAATAGCATCAACAGATGAAAATGGGGCATGTAGAAGGACTCTCAAAGTATTGTTGGGTATTCTGGAGGGAAAGTGGATTCTCAGCATTGAGTGTAAGTTCAGTTCTTTTATTCCACGGAGCCACTACTTTAAGGTCATAGTAAATATCAATTAAATTCTTCTCTTTTTTTCGTTGTTTTTTATTCTGGTGTTGGTTGGTTTTTGGTAAGCAGGGATCAAAGCTTGCATGAAAGAAACAAGACCTGTTGATGAAGAGCGTTATGAAGTTAATGTTGACATCCACGGAATTAAGGATGGTCCCCGT
>Ga0315913_1010200_pt1 | contig 10884 bp, 9 predicted proteins | sample MpolsnodulesMG_FD_207736 | JGI IMG/M metagenome (GOLD analysis project Ga0315913, IMG submission 207736) | Medicago polymorpha root nodule microbial communities from Los Angeles, California, United States - small nodules | ecosystem: Host-associated > Plants > Roots > Nodule | place: USA... | reverse complement strand
TTCATGTTGAATGCTTTCTCTATGTAGTTTTCATCAAACCCTAAGTTTTCTGACATTGCTCTTGCTAATCCAACTACAATCTTTCTCATTTCTTTGTTATAATCTTCTATAATATGGCTGATGCACAAAAGGACCAAAAGTACAGGAAATTAATAGAATACTATAATTGATTTTTTATATGTACTAAATGTTTTTGAAATAACAGCAAAGAAAGAAAATGAGTTTCATTTAAATGCGTTGTCGGTGTAAATTTCTTTTGCATTGTCACGTCATTTAATAAGTAAAAAGAACATTAAGGATCATATCAGTTAAATGATACGGCAACACATCATTAGATACAGTGTAAAACTTTTTTGTGTAAACCATTAAGGCTTAAGAAGACGAAACTTCATCCGGTTGTGAGGAACTACAATAGTTATATAATATCCTATTACTTTTTATAAATGTATTTGCAAAGTAATCAACATATAAGTCAGCAAAAATAATAATTATTATATATACACCTGAGATTGGTTAGGTTGGATGAAGCTTGATCTTGAGGATGTGCAACAACTTTGAGATATTCCCTATTTTCCCCATTATCAGCACTTAGTCCCCATAGGATTTTATCTGATGGACACTTTTTACTGTAGATCATTCTCTCCTCAATTGTTTTTGGATCAAAGTAATTTGAAACTTGTTTCAAAACATTGTTGAGTACATCATCTGGCATGGTATGATTTACCAGCTGCAGGTGCATACAACATAAATCATCATAAATATTCAAAATTTATTATATGATTTTATTCAAAGTAAAATAAGTTTAATTCTGTCACACAAAATAAAATTAAAGTAATTTTAAAATTATAAACTTGTTAAAAAAAAAAGTATTTTGCGCATGACATATGACAAATTAGTTTTTTACTTGTACAAATAGAAAAATGAAATAAAATAATTTTCAATGGATTGTTATCTGATACATAATCAAATTTGGAAGATGAAAATTGAAATTTAGAAGAAGAAACAATGTTACTGGAAAAAATTCAATTAGTGATGAAGAATATAACTAAAAACCATTTGTAAAAAAAAGTAACTAAAAAACATGAAATTGCTCTCAAATTTTTGTCGATAAGTGTTTGATAATCAAAATTGAAGATCAAGTTCAACTTCTTGTCTCTAATTTTGTAGATTATTCAACTTCTTATCAATGCAAACTTACCTTTTTAAACTTCTTAAAATGTGCAACATGTTAGAAAAACCTTATATATATACTCAATTTTTTTCTAATACTAAAAATTATAACGTAACTTCACCTCAAAAAATATATTATAAGGTAACTTAATTTAAAGCCGTGGTAAAACAGATAAATAATTAAATAAAAAATTTAAAGGTTCATCTTAATTTGTATTGTACTACTTATTTTGAGAGGTACATATATACACACCCCATAAATAGATGAACTTAATCACTTACATAGAAGAACCCATATTCCTCACATGCATGACAAAGTATTTCAAGGGTAATAGATCTTTGATTAGAATCATCAGATAATAATAGAGAATAATCAATTGTGGGTATTTCTTCATCAGAAGCTAGATAAGTATCACTATGATGGAATGCCTCATGAGATGAAGCATATGATGGTATTATTTTCGCCATTGATATCGTGCTCGTGCAATAAAACTTTATCCTGTATTTGTAAACTTTTTAGAAGAGCTTTATCTGTAAGCTTATTGTGTGCAATATGATAACCTATATATAGGCGTACGTGGGTGTGAAAATCCAGAGTTTGTAGTCCATTATTAAAAGAGAACAAATACCCAACATGGCAAACATTTTTTTGGTAAGTAATACACAACATGCCAATTGATTTAGTCAATAAAAATGGCATTTGATATTGCATTTTGAACATAAAGAATTATCTATGATGTCATTATAATGTGTCATTCATATGTAATAAATGTTCAATAGGCAATACTACCGCATTGTGACAAATCAAGATTCATATTTCGACTACCGACACTTACTATATATGGCAAGTCTCAAATATGATTACTTCTAGCGGAGGAAATTTGTTGAAGGAAAAAATGTTTGGCAAACTAATATTAATTTTCTTTATATGAAGGAATACAAACTAATGTTAGGAGAGTGGAATCCAAATAAAACTTGTATATATGAAATTGGTGAGGCAATTTTTCCTGTTAGTTGGTTAAGAGTAGAAAGTTAACCCATGAGAAATCGAGTTTCACTAAAGGACGAATCGTTCGGGAGAAATCCAGTTTGTTTAATGGGTGGAACAATTCTTGACCAAGTTATAGTCACTTTACGATTGAACTCCAAATTACCAGAGTCTACTTCTCTTGAAAACTAGAGAGTTAACACCCATGAACTCTATATGTATATATTACAAAATCCGAACGAAAAGAAGACTCAACGTGCCTACATCAACATAAAGGGATGGCGATGCACAAAAACTACCCCCACGACTTTCTAGGAAACAAACACACTAACATATAACGGATCTAAAATTACATGTGTGCTTCTTCCGCTCAACATATTGAGGTGCTCGTTTAAACATGATACGAGCTCCCACATATCTTTCAATTGAGTAACAACGCCAATCCAAGAATGATGCAACTCCAAAAAAAGGAAGTCTCTTTCATCATAGGCATATCAGCTCTAATGGGATGTTGAGACATTTCGATAAAATTTAGAAATGCCAAAGTAATACTATAAAATGCTTTTGGCATTCTTCACTCTATTAAGTGACTTCACATACTCATCAATCACGGTAGAAGGAGGCATGCACATTGTGCATGCCTCCATGGTGAAATAAGAAGTATTATACAACTGTAAGGTTTGTATGTATCAAGATTGACTAATTTGGGGATAAAGTGAGGCCCCAAATAAGCAGCAAGAGGAATTTTCTCATCAAAGGGATTAAGAGTGATTGCATGTGTCCATAAAGCAGTAGTGGTAGGCCTTTCGACGATGTACGAGGCCATGTTTCAGGAAGAAGAACCTTTGAAAGCTTTTCATGATGACATCGATGGAAATCTCGCGAAATTTGAAGTTTGCGAAAATAGAATACAGAGATTTTTACGAAAGTACCAACAAATAAAAACAAGATAGGTTTCGGAGATATCTTAATATAGAGTTTCACTTGAAAAGTTGTTAATGATGAAATGCCTAGTCCAATAGTTTTGAAATATGTATATAATCATCATCCTACTTCCACGCGACTCTTGATTGAACTCGTGATGCGTGAGACACGCAACAAAGAACACATCACTTCAAAAAGACACTTCATTCTAAATACTGCAAAAATTTAGAATTTTTCGAAGAGGACCAAAGTCAATAGTTTCACACTAATCTGACAAATCATGAACTCACCAAAACATGGAAGGGTTCGAAGGAAATTACAAATTTGAAGAGGAAATGGTTGACAAAATCAAAATTAGTAGATATGCGAGCCAGCTCACATTCTCTACATAGACACGGATAGTGAGGAACATGATCATTCAAAATGCGGTGTATTAAATTACCAATCCGATATAATACCAGATGACGAAGACAATTCCAAGGATATGTGTCGATTTCAAGCACATGTTCTCTTCAAAATAGTTTATAAAGATAACTGTCACGATCTTGGCTTGTCAATAAACTGGGTTGTTACTTAATTTATTTTCTCTATAAATAATAGTTCTCACATATGAACATATGGTTGAGTACTTAATTTCTGATGTTTTTTTCTAGCCAGAAACAAACTCAAGCTTTCTAGAACAATAAGTATATATTCCATTGCCTTTAAATTATTCAGTTTATGTAAATTTAAGTTCAAAGCCATTTAGTTTTTCGTCAAATTTTAAATTCAAAGCATTGTTTTTATGTTACTTTACATGCTCACAAGTTTGCATTTCAAGTCATTTTCAATTTTAGAATTTAACTTTCAAGTTGTTTACATTTTTGTCTTTTAGATTAAAGTGTTTTTAAATTTAAGATGTTTCAATTCAATTGTCATATCAATTCAAGTCATCAATTTTAAAGCAAATTAACTTGAAACCGTTTTTAGCCAATTGAACCATAAAACCAAACTTCAGTTCTGAAATATTTTTAAAACAATCCCATGAAAATTGTGAGTCTATCTATTAACTTATTCAGACTCCCCCAATCACATTATCGTTAACTTGTATGATTCAACAACCTCCCTCCTTCAAGAGCTTGATTTTAACCGTTTGATCTTGATCGAGCGACCTTCGATGTCTAAAATATGTGAAAGCGGGGAATTTTAGCTATGAAATGATGAACCTGAAATGTCTGCAACTTGAGCTTGTACCGTTACTACCTACAATAAGTGCACGTTTTATTGGTTCACCATAAAAAACACATTTAGACTCAGAAGCTACGAAACTTAACTTCAAATTAGGAGCAATTCTGAAGGCAAAATCAACTATATACTCGAGAGTAACTAAACATGTCCAAATCAATTTTATACTTTTAAAATTAATGTTGGCTGCTCCAAATGTGGAACCAAACTTAGACTAGATATTTTTTTTTTGATAAAATGTCGAAATAAATTTGAATGCTACAGAACATAAAATAAAACTAGTTCCCCCTAAAAAGAAGTAAAATTAAACTAGTTTGATGCACACCAATATGAACATTTATGTGACACTTTAGCTAGATTTGATACGTCTTTCGTTTAATTAAGAAACAACTAGGAAAAATACAAACCAGGTGTAATACGCGAACTCGTGAATTAAGAATGCAAATAAATATTTGGAAATAATACAGTCCGTCATATTTTATATTCGTAGGAATCCTCCATGTAATTGTGGAGTTGAATTTTAGGTATTTGATGACCATGAGATGCAAATTTAGGTATACCACTACTCTACGTATTTAAAGCTTTTGTTGTGAAATCAATCTCATTCGGAATCACACCAATGAAAAACAAAGATGTGTGGAGCAAAAGATAGTGGTAATCCTAGGTCTAAGTGTCTTCAAGCAACAACACACACAAGAGCTAAAACAATGACACAAACACTAACCAAGCATAGAGATAAATAAGCTTAAGAGGAAATAAACAAACACACACAAGATGGTAACCCAGCTCGGTCCAATATGACCTATTCTGGGGGAGAGAGCAGCTCTCCAATCCACTATGAGAAGATGTTATAAGAGGTTACAAGAAATCAGCCTTATACCTAATCTCTACCCTTTGTTTCCCTCACCACACTCATATGAATCTTATACTAGAGAATACACAAAGGAAGCTTTAGATCCTTCCAATGATGTAATCTCACTACCCAAGGTGATTACAATGTTTATCCCAACCCTAGAGACCCTCCTTACAAAGATACTCAACCCTCAAGTTCCCCTCTTTGTAAACCCTAGGCCTCTAACTTCAGCTCTCTTCAAAAAATCTACAGAAACCACTAAAATACTAGTCACAGCAGTCCAAAATCGTGTCACGATTTTGTCCAATCGCGCCACGATTGTCTCTAAACAACCGTTGTGACCAGTCCCTTTCAGGGAAACTTGGTGAGGAAGTTGTTGAATCGGGTCACGATTTCCATCTCAAGAACCAACCTCTCTGCCAACCCAATCGTGTCACGGTGCCTGTGTCACGATTTCAGGTTTTCCTTCAATCACAATTTGAAGCCAATATACAACAACTTTTATAATTACAGTATGGATGAGATTTGGGATTGACCAGAATGTGACATGATATTGTTTCATATAGTTTAAGATAATCTTATGTTTGGAGCGAAATCTGAAGAAAGCATGGTTCTACAAATAATAGGTTGATTGGTATGTTGTGGTTGTGGTAAACCTCAATTTAGTTCACTTTTAAGAGATAATTATGTTGGGGGAGTTTGCATTCAAAATCTTAAGACGTTAGATTACTTTTTTAAAAAAAAGGATGAATCAATTTTCTCATATATTTTTCATTTACTTTAGTTATAGTCTACGTGAAACTACCGCTCACACTTAGATTCCAATAACTTTTAGATTATTGTCAAGCAATTACATAAATAACTAACTTTTTGACAAAATAAATAAATAGCTAACTTGATTAGCTATTTATTTTGCAAATAATATAATATACCATATTATGAATGAAATGATATAAGCATGTTTATTTTCCTAAAAAAACAAATTAAATCAAAACAATATATCATTTATTTATATTTGTTTGAATGACGGGCATAGGATATGAAGTGTGAAAAACAAAAACAAGGGTTTGAGTTATGTTCCCAAAAAAACTGTATGACTTATGAGATAGAAATGGAAAGGGTCCATATGGATGGTTATGGCGTGAGCAACTTGAGAGGAGTAGGTGGCGCAAGAAAGCAAGTGAAACGGGACGGAAATTCTATATGAGACGGAGGAGATTGCATTCAAAGTGGAGTCATTCTTTATTCTTGTCGTTTGATTTGATAAATATGGTTACTATTGATTTCATTTTCATTATGGCAATGAGAATTGAGATATTCTTTACTATGTTTTTGGTATACATGGCCATCAGATTTTTTTTTCTCTCAATGGAGTCATTCTTTACTAATGCTTGGCTTTTACAGTTTAATTTTATTTTGTAATTTTATTGTTTGCCCAAAATAAATTATCTTTATTCTTGAAATAGGAACACATGTGAATTGTCAACGTGTCAATGAATCAATTTTCAAAAACACTGTTTAATGAATTGTGTGGTTGAACCGTGAATCGATGATAGAATTTCAATGTGCAATTTTCAAAACCACTATTTACGTGTTTCGGATGAATGATGACAAGCTTTTGCATGTTCTACTCAATCTATTAATTTGTGATCAACTACGACTAATTGGTAGATTTTGTCAGCAAAAAACAGTGGTAGATCTTCTATTGGATAATTGAAATTAGGATCTTAGTTAAGGCATTGGTTAAGGAATTTAAAAGTAGAAAAATTATTTTAGAAATATAAACTGTTACTTTTGACCAACTAATTATTACAACATTTTTTAATAAAATCTTACTTCTTTTGACTGCCTAACCAATGCTCGGGACACTGGTTAAAAAAATTATTTCAATACTTCAAGTTCCTGGGTCTTTATGTTCTACTTTAATTACACCCCAAATATATTGTTGATTACACCCAAATTTACTTAAAATTTGAAGTTAATACCAAAATTGTCTTTTTCCTATAAAATTTTTCAAACTCTTTTTTCATTATCGTACTCTAAACTTTCACCCTTCTCACACAAACAATCATATATGTGCAACTCATCTCAATGAAAAATTAAAGATTTTATCATAACATCTTCCACCCATACTCTAATGCATATAAGTAAATGGATTTCTTCTATTTTTCAAATTTTCAATGATTTCGGGTTTCTATTTAGTGTTTGTTCCATGTCCTTTGTCTTCTATGGGGAAGTAGTTTTTATATGGTGTGTGCGTTAACTAGGTTTAAGTGTTAACCTCATATTAACATAATTTAAATTTATGTACCATTAAAACTTAAGGTTAACACAAATTAAGCTAAGGTATGTACGCTTAAACTTAATTTAAGCATGTACAAATTCTTAACCTCTTGCTTAAGTAAATTAAGTTTAAGTGTGTGGATACTTAAACTTAGTTTAGGTATGTACAAATGTTAACTAAAGGTTAATGTAATTTAAATTTAAGAATGACTACATCACTTAAAATAAAGTTAACGCAAACTAAATTTAAGTATGTATATGTAAACTCAATTTAACTACGTACATGTAAACTCAGTTTACTTATGTACAAAATGCTACCTTTACCATTTATATTTATGTACGTTCATTTTTACTTAAACTGAACATATCTCATATAATCAACAAAGCACATGCAAATTAGGAGTTAGCAACTCTGAGTACAAAATATTTGAAGAATCAAAATTGAAGGTTATTTTTTAAATTTGGAAAAAGTTGCGAAGAAAATGAAGAGAAAGTTAATTGGGTTTTGAAAGATGAAATCTATGACAAAAGAACACATCATAAGTAGAGTAGTAGACAATGGACATGCAGAACAACATCAACCACTTGACAAAAATTGCTCTTTAGGCATTTTGGATTGCACATAAGCATCTCAAACTTTCAAAAATACCCCCATCTAGAGTTATGAACCGTTTAAATCTAGGTTTATATGCAGTTTTCCCCCGTTATGTTTCAAAACGTTGGGATTTTGGACTCCTAATAAAAATAATAATAATTTTCTCTCTATCTTTAGAGAAACATGCTCATTTGACCATCTAACTAATTTAGGACAATTTGCTTGTTTGACCCTCTATCTATAAGGAAATAAGATCCTTATATTTGCAAAAGTTGCAATTTTGGCCCACTGTTTTGGGACACGAGACATCTTCTTGACAACTTTGCAACGTTTTTTAAAATTAAGGGGTAAAATTGTTTTTTTTGTTATAGGGGACAAAATCACAACTTTTTAAAAGTTAAGGGCGAATAAATGCATATAAGCCTTAAATCTATTAAATGAATAAACTTTTCTTGAATGTTCTACCTCATGTTTCTAGACCAAACGCATGACACTTTGTTAAATCAGTTAAACATTTAGTTGATCTTATAGGTCTGCGTCGCCGTTTGTTCATACTTGTGTAGCTTCTTTGCTACAAACAGGTGGTAGGACTTTTTAGATCAGTTAATTGTGTAACCGATTTAAAAAGTCATGTGAACCATAGCTAACTCTGGTTCGTAACGTAACTTCAGGCGAAGGAATTTTAGGAAGTCGTGGTGAGCAATCCAAAGGGGGTAAATAGCAATTTTCACAAGCTTGCATTTTAGCTAGTGTACAACTATAAGGGATCCAAATCCGAGTCCGTTTGATATTGAAGAAGGTTTTCTTGCCACTATGTGTCTTTTTGGTGGTGGTCGGGGTTCGAACCTCAGACCTTGCATATTTTATGCATTGTCCATACGAACTAAGTTAAGCTCACGAGGACTTGCCACTATGTGTCTAGTTGATCTCTAACTATTTGAAATAGAAAAAAAAATAGAAAATTGATCTTCTAACTAAAAATGCTCTTTAACATCCCAAAAGTACGAAAATACCCTCAACGACAGTTAATTTCCATTTGTTTTCAACGGCAGTTAATTTCCGCTTGGTAAAATCTCGCTAAAGTTTCCCTAAAGTTTTCTTTTGTGAACTTTAGCTAGCTGCAGTTAACTGTCGTTGAGAGCGAACAACAGTTAACTACTGTTTTTTATATTTTGATATTCCGGGTGTGTTAAAAAGCAATTTTTGAAGTTAGAAGAGCAATTTTTAAAAAAATATAGTTTCGAGTGCAATATACTCAACCGATTAGAACCATGGAAGTTCCTTTCCCGCAATAAGGTTTGAGTTTTGAAGATGTTTTTCGGAAGATTTCTGACTTTGAAAGTGTATGTATTTTTCTGTTATTTAATTTTTGCAAATGAAAGTTATGTGAGGTGTAAGAATGAAAGCACCAAAATGTTAGAGAATGTAAAGAAAACAAAATTGAATTCCTACGTGGAAGGGTTAGCTGATGGATAGAGAGAAATTTGGGTTATTTTCACTTGCTCTTCTCATTTTTTACACAGGCTAATATAATAACTTGGGCAATTGAATTGGTTATTATGCAGTTACCCATCATCCAGATAATGTGTAATATACTGCCCAAAAATATAAATTAGTAAAATATGATTCTTGAATTGGTTATTATGCAGTTACCCATCATCCACTGTGTTGTGTTTAGTTATGTGTTTGGTTATGCGGTGGTTATAATTGATTTTGATTGAATTGATTTTGTAGAATTGATTTCGGTTAAAAGTGAGTTTAACATAAAGTAATTTATATTTGGATACATCAAAACAGAAGTGATTTGTATATAAAATTTTCTCATTCATTTATTTTGGTTTTTTTTCTTTCTCAATCATTTATTTTGGCTAATATAATTGTTAATATAATTTTTTTTTAAAGGTAATTGTTAATATAATTGGTTGATACATTTGGGACATTTTTCTTGTTTCGTCATCTTTGATTTTTTTTTTATGTTAATTTTTTTTTGTACAATCTTTTTTATGTTAATTGATTAAATAAAATACAGTCAAATACGTTGATTGGGTAGTAACTATAAAAAATGGGAACTTCTACGGTACACCTCACAAATTGAGGTGTACCGGTACTCTTGCTTCATAAATTTATAAGTTAACCCTCATTTTATAAAATAAAGAGCTATTTGTCAATATTTATATTTTAGAAAACATCATTTCATTGCTTATAAGAATCATATTAAATTTTTAACATTTTCTCATAAAAAATAGTCAATATTCTTTATTATGAGTAATAAAAATTAAAAAAAATATATTTTATTTCGTCAACGCTTTTGGTAAATAAGATTTAATTACTATAATTGTCAATGATATAAAATAATTGTTTTCCTTCAAAAATATAACTTATTTAATTATTAATTTAACAAATTGGTGTACTAGTACACTCAAAATTTTGGGTGTACCATAAAATTTGTCATAAAAAATACGTTGATTATATAAAGAAAGAAAAAAAAAATCTAAAGGCAGCCGACTCAGGATAATAATGGGTCATTTATTTTAGAGTAAATTACACTAACCTCGCTTGAGGGTTACTAAAACAACACAAACACCCCCTCTAGTTTTCTAAACTCACTTACCTCCCTTTCCTTCTAACTGTGTTAAACTTCTGATAAATAAATAATAAATAGGTTAAATTACTCCATGGGTCCTATAAGTTTGAGGTTTGTAACAGACCGGTCCTTTAAGTTATTTTAATCACACATAAGTCCTTTAAGTTTGAGGTTTGTAACAGATTGGTCATTTAAGTTATTTTGGTCAGAAATAAGTCCTTTAAGTTTGTAAAAGTTTTCGATTTAGTCCTTCTACCACATCA
>Ga0315913_1010192_pt1 | contig 10888 bp, 5 predicted proteins | sample MpolsnodulesMG_FD_207736 | JGI IMG/M metagenome (GOLD analysis project Ga0315913, IMG submission 207736) | Medicago polymorpha root nodule microbial communities from Los Angeles, California, United States - small nodules | ecosystem: Host-associated > Plants > Roots > Nodule | place: USA... | reverse complement strand
GGCTTACATCCTCCCGCAAATATGGGAGGTTGTGCACATCTTGTTGATAAGTGGTTCACTGTTCCGGACATGGGACACATTGTTGCTAATTATTACAAAAGGTGTGTGGTCGTGTTGATATCTCTTGGAAAATCAGAATCTTTTTTCCCACTAAGAAGGCCACCACCGCCGGCTAAGCAAAAAACTCCCATAATGTGTCTTGGGGTAATTCCGAATCATTTTGTGCTTATTTATTTGAAGAATGGTTGTCCACTACCTCCATCATCTGTGGAGTGGCACAATCACAAGAAAGGAGATGCGGTAACTTGGGAAGATGAGTATTTGGATCAACATGAGTTGTTCCGAAAGCTCATGGTTATTGAAAGTGGAAACAAACTGCCGCAACCACAAAAGGAGTCAAACAAAGCGGCGCCTATTTTGTTGGACACTCCCGAAAAACCAAAGCAACAGTTTGAAGTTATTGCAAAAGATGAGGAAGATTCTATTTCACTTGATCTTCCCCAATCACTTGGTCTTTAATGAATGATTTTTTTGTCGGTGTTACTCCTTTTTTTTGGTAGAAATTACACCGACGTATATTTTGGGGTCGAAATTGTAACGCCATTTTTTTGTGGCCAATATATAAGTAAGATTATGTAATTTATATTGAAATATATGATAATATGACTTTTATGTGGTGAAACTAGGTGCAATAATTATTTATTCGTTATTAATGTTTACGCATTTGATTTATTCGTTATTACATTTCATTTAATTTCATCCTAATGTATGGTTTTTTTTCATAAAGCTTTTGTGAAGTGAAACATGTCTGAGGTTGCAAAAATTAAAGGTCGGGATAGGTACCCTGCTTTTAAAAAGACAATTAAGGTTATGATAACGCCGACCGACTCTCTTGGTGATTTGAAGGCACGACTTAACACTTATTTTGAGCATCTTGGTGAAAATCAATATACACATCACTTGTTTGGACAAATGCCATGCATAGACCTAGGCGAAGATAGAGAAGAATACGCATGGAAAACGGCAAGCTATATGCCTTGGCTTATTGAAGACGATAGCGACGTCGGATTTATGTTTCGGAATATGGTGGAAAATAATATATCATATATGTATGTTCGTTCCATATGCAATTGCGTTGAATGTGTTGTTTAATTTAATGATATGTAATGAATTGTAATGTGTTGTTTAATTATGGACACTTAATTATGAACACCATGTAACGTTTTGATGAATTTCAAACCTTTGTGTAATTTGAACTAAATGTCGGTTTGATTTAATTATGGACAATTGTTAAAGATATTGTATTTTTCTTGTTTATCACTGAGTTTAAATGTTGTATGAGTTATATTGCATTTGAAAATGTTCTGGTTTAATTACAGGTAAAAACTGGCCGAAAAATGGCTTGAAAATGTTCACAATTATGCATAACCCACTGTCTGCATAATTGTTTTTTTCGGCAGTTAACTGCAGTCGGTTTAGGAAATCCTCGACAGTTAACTGCCGAGGGGCAATTTCGTCTTTTACATGTGTTTCTCAGCCTTATGATATGTGTGAACAACAATTTTCTAAATTTCCATAAGTAAAAGTCATTTTACCGTAGATATAGTCCCAATTACCTAGAAACTTGACTTTTAGTGACATTAAATTTCCGTTGGTAAAAAGACTTTTACGGTAGGTATAGCCCTAAGTGCTTAGAAACTTGACTTTTAGTGACACTAAGTTGTCATATGTAAAAGTCCTTTCACTGTAGGTATAGCCCCAAGTAACTATTGCCAAAGATTTGTAAGTTTTAATTAAGCTATAAACATTCGGCTAAAATCCATGGGTAAAACCATAAGTTTTGTTCGACAAGTAAAATCCGTCACTGTAAACTATAGTGACGGCAAAAAATTTGTGGGCATAATGTACGCGCTAGTGAAACAAACTTTTGATTTCGTAGGGGATAAACTATAGTCTATGATGACGGATTTTACTATAATTCGTGGGGCAACTAGACTTTTGGTTTTGTATGCAATAGAGAAACAAATTTTTAGTTTTGTAGAGGATCAATTATAATTTGTGGTAAACAGACTTTTACTTATAGAAATTCATTGTCACTAAACGTCAAACTTTGTTCCGTAGAGGATAAAAGGTAGAAAAATAAAATAAAAATAGGGGACCAAAAACATACGAGTAATTTCTTTTAAGAAAAGAAAAGGTGACATATGATCACCTTATCAAATAAAAAGTTTTCTCAAAATCATATGACGGTATACATCAAATTATTACAGTATCAATTTATTTTTTGAGAGCTTTACAATATCATTTTTTTACTCAGATAGTAAACTTTGATATGCTAGGATGCAAATTCATATATATAATTCTCTACAAGTTTTGCTGTTAGATTTTTCAAAGTAAAAAAAAAATAGAAAAATTTACTTTATTGTTTTTGAAGGCATTTTCTAAATATAAAATTTCACCCTTAAAACAGTATATATAAATTTTCACATCACATGTTATTCCTTGCTGCTTTTTTTAGGGAGTCCTTGCTGCTTTTGTTTTTTGGAGGGTGGAGCGGGAAATATATATGCTTCAATATGATGGACTAAAAGTAGGGGTGGGAATTGTTTTGGAAGAGTGATAATGGTCATTCCTTAAATATCATACTCTTGTCGATGGATACCAAACCTTCCAATTCCATCAAATTATTCCACCTAATGCACTTTGGATGGCACCTTTAACTTAGTGTCTATTTGTTGACACAATCATCTTGAATAATGTGCTAAAATTTGCCGATGAGATTCTGAAAGTGCATGATTCACGACCAAGATCAGGATAAAATTGGATGCAAATAAATATAAATCAACAACCTATATATTCTACTCAGGATAAAATTGGATGCAAATAAATATAAATCAACAACCTATATATTCTACTTATCTCTTAGCTAGGTGCGTAGTTGAAGGTTCCGCCAAAAATGAAAATATACATATATGGAGAGTGGTTAATAATATTCTGTCCACTATGTCCAACTTGATAAAGCAAGCAGAAGATAAGGCATATCTTCATTTATGTAGTAACAATACAAGAATGATGGGTATATTTTCTGACATGGTTAATTTAGTGATAGGTAATGAGCACGATCGATGGAGAAGAAACAATACATTATATAGGGATATAATCGGGACCAAATCTATCTTAAACACAAACACGATTTTCTTTTGAAGGATTACACGCAAACACAAATTAAAAAAATATATAGACACACTCACATAAATAGAGAAAAATAAACGAAGATGAATTGAGTTACATTATTCAATTATTTTCTATTAATTAGAGCAATAGGATTTGCTTAATCTAAAGTGAATATATAATAAAAGGGTGAAATGAATAATCTCCTTAGAATATAATAACGATAATATCAAGTATTAATTATTTATTCATTAATAGTTTTTTTGTTTGATGAGTGTGGCTTATGTTAGTTTTACCAAAGCCCTACGATGGGCGCCAACTGTACTTGCAATGAGTACAATATCTGAAACTAGGGTTTAGAACTGTTTAATTCCTTTATTCATCAATAGTTAATATAGTTCACTTTAAACTCTACATTAAGTTAATCATTTTAGAAGCAAAGAGTCGAATAAAAAAAATGTTGCTTTTATCATATTATTTAATTAAGGAAAATGTTAACAAGTGCCCTAAGTGCATTGTTTAAGCATCTAAAAGTAGTAACTTTTGTATTGAAAATTGTACGCTTATGACTTTAACAAGTGTTTGACTTGTACTTTCAAGACATAATTTCTTTTTGTGGGTTCCTTAAACAATGTTCTTATAACACTTGTTAACAAGACCCTCTATACCATTAAGTTTTATCTAATTGATGAAAACTAATATATAAAGCAATGAAGTGCAAGGAAAATTGTTGGCATATCTTCATTTATGAAGTAACAATACAAGAATGTGTGTATTCCAACAAAATGTTTGTAGGGGTTGTTAACTTACAAGTTACATCCATTTATTTTTTAGGAGAAGTACGTTAAATAACAACATCTTGAGGTCCTTAAAAAAAATCTTGAGGTATATTTAATTATTTTTTAGTTATAATTTATTAATATATTCATTTAAAAATATAAGTATATGTACATTGTTAAATTTAATATATAGATTATATTATTTAAATAATATGAGATGCTGTAGTATTTTTTTTAAGGTTAAATATGTTTTTGGTCCCTATAAAATTGAGACTTTTTAAGTTTAGTCCCTACTTAATTTTAATAGTTTTTTTAGTCCTATAAAAAATTTATGCACTTAGTTTTAGTCCATACAAAATTTACATTTGTTTAATTATGCTTAAACTCTTAACTTTTTGAACAATTTTTTGCAGACATATTAAGAACATTACTAAAAGTTCCTCCACAAAAAATTATATCAAAATTTAATTTCTAGGTCCAAATTTTTGTTGCTTTTATCTTGAACTTTTGTCTTTTAAAAAAATTCATATTTAATTCATTTCATGTTAAAAATTCTAAATTTTAGTAAATGAACCTTATGTAATGTTCTAAACTTGTCTTAGAAAAATATTTCTTAAATTTTAGAGTTTAAGAATAATTAGACAAACTTTATTTTAGGAGGGACTAAAATACATGCAAATATTTTTTGTAGAGACTAAAAAAACTATTAAAATTAAGTAAGAACTAAACTTAAAAGTTTTCAATTTTATAGGGATTAAAAACATATTTAACCATTTTTTATGTTAATCCTCTGGTTTTCAGATGAATAAGACCTTGATAATCTAGAATTTGACTAAAATATGGCTAAAGTCTAACCGATAGTTGTTCAATCAAGAAATTGAATATGTGTTCTCCTAAATGAAGTGGGGTTCGTTAATCATTTAAGTTCAATCATATAGTTTAATACTACTCCATCTGTATCAAATTAAGTGACATATTTGGGTTATGCGTGCTCCCTCGGTCACATTTATAAGTAAAATACAACTTTTTAAGTTTATTGAATAATTAATATATTCAATCACATTTGTAGACCATATACATCAGTTATTCAATGAAATTATATGTGTCACAAGGGTACAAGTTAGCACGACCTTAAAAAATAATATTCCTAAACAACTAGTATTTTACACTCTCTCCGTCCTAAATTATATGTCGCTTTGAAGAAAAAATTCTCAAATTATACGTCGCTTTGGAAAAAAAATCTCAAATTATACGTCGTTTTACAATACCAATGAAACGTTAATGTTATTTTTCCTATTATATCCATAACTATTTACTACCCCCTCTATTTTCAATTCTTTTATTTATCTTTCTCATATTATTTGTTAAAGACAATTTTGTAAAACAACTTATAATATCTCTGTCATACATAAAATCAATTACATTTTTTAATACGTGTGAAGTCATATAATTTAGGACGGAAGGGGTATCATTTACTAAAAACTTCTTATTAATTTTAGATAGTAGAATAGTTGAGTTGAGTGAAATTTAATGAATAAATATAAAATAGATAATAAATATTATATTGATATTTTAAAGTATAATTATTTTGATACATATAAAAAAATGCAAAAATAACACTTTTTTTAGGAGAAAGGAAAAACAACATTTATATGAGACATATAAAATACTACTATTTATTTATTTTGAGTAAATTACCATTTTTAAAACATACACTATAGAAAATAGGAAAATAATCATAAAAAAATAAAAAAAAGGTTGTTTGAAGTGATAAAGCAGTGAAAGTTGGATTAAATACGCGATGACCCGAAAGTGATTCATAAATCCTCATTCGTCGTTGCTTTCTTTTTTTTCTCTCTCTCTCAATCTCTTCTCTTCTGCACAAATAAATAAAGAAGAATCTCCGCATCCTTAATTTCACATTCCCATCTAACCCACTTCTTCTTATTATTATTATTATTCTTATCTATATTAATTCATTTCATTTCATTATTATTCTCACTCTCCTCATTCCCATTCCCATTCCCATTTTATATAAATCCCATCACATCTTCTTCTCACTATTTCCCTTTTAACTCCTCAACAAGAATCTTCTTCTTCTTCATCATCAACGATCCAAATCTAACGGCCAATATTCATCAAAAAAAGATCCAATGGGTTGTGTTGTTCCTGCAGAACTTAGTTTAGATTTAAGACCAAATTTCGTTCCCAAAACCATCGCTAATTTCCTCTATCACCTTTCCACAATCCAAACCACCTCCGATAAACTCTCCAAACTCCATGATTTCCTCTCTCGACTCGAAGATGAACTCAATAAGATCGATGCTTTCAAACGTGAACTACCTCTCTCCATGCTTCTCTTAAACGACGGTTCGTATTCCTTTCAATATCATCATCATAATCTTCGTTTAATTCAATTTTTATGATACCCTTTTGAATTTTTTATGTGGGTTTTGAATAAAGTTAACAACTTTGGAGTTTTTGATTCAATGGGGCTAATGGGTTTTTTTTTTTTTATTGCAGCAATTTTGGTTTTGAAGGAGGAATTGGAAAAATGTAGAAGTAAGAATTGTGTGCCAGTTTTGGAAGAGTTTATTCCTTTGAAGAAAGAGATTGATCAGAGTGAAGAAAATAATGATAATGATAGAGACAAGAACAACGACAATGAATGCAGTAAAGATAAGAAGAATTGGATGAGTTCTGTTCAGTTATGGAATAACAACACAACAACTTCTAATAATAATGTCTCTGATCATCATAAACATAACAATCATAATCTTAATAAATTAGAAACCAAGGTACTAAGAAAAAGCAACACTATTGTTTATTCATTTAGATTAATCCCAAAAATTAAACAAGAAAAACTTGAAACAAAAATATTAATGAGGGTTTTGTTTTTGTTTGATGATTACAGAAAAGGGAGGAAGAAGGACAATTTGTGACTGTAGCTGAAGACCCTTTTCAATCTTGTAGTAGTAATAGAAATGGAGGAAGTGCTTTTATGCCTTTTTCACCGTATTCTTCTGTTCCTGTGACAACAGTCACATTATCAGCACCTAAAGAAGAGAAGGAAGAACCTGTAAGGAATAGGCTCTCTTTTCTGACTCCTGAGGTGAAGAGTTTGAGGGAAGGATTCGGTTCGAGGGGATCGAGAAGCAGTTCTAACAGGGCAGTTTCATCGTCGTCTCCTCCTACCGTGCAGCCGAGTATGTGTCCTGCGCCACTTCAGCCGCAGCAGACTTCTAGGAAACAGAGGAGATGCTGGTCGCCGGAATTGCACCGAAGATTTGTTAATGCGTTGCAGAAGCTTGGAGGTTCTCAAGGTATGAATTTTAAACTATTAGTAATTAGTAACTTTACTGTTTTTGTGATGTAGCATAAATTTGCATTTCTTAAATTAGAAATGTACATATATTTAATTTCTTATGTGGTTGTGCTGTGAGGTTTCAAAACACAATTTTGACCAATTTGGAAGTATTATAGATTAGTGAATCGATGGATGTGCCGGAACTGAATGCTAGTCTTAAAAGTTTAAGGATTAGATGCTTGAAGTTGTGTTGATGTGAAATTTTAAATAAAATGTTTGTTCTGTTTAGTTCACATAGACAACTCAATTTGAGGTCTACCCCAAATTCAAATCTTGGCTGGAACAATCCTTGATCGGATTAATAACCTCCCAACCAAACTATGGATTAGCAGGCCCTCCTTTCCCTAGGAATCGGAAGGTTAAGACCAAAAAACATATAGGCCTATCAAGTCCAAATGATTTGCCTTAGCAATTTTGCATGCATAGTTTTGGTATGCTGTAATAACATTACATCTTGTTTGGTTCATTTGTCTAATTAACTGTTTTAACTGCAGCAGCAACTCCAAAGCAAATTAGAGAACTCATGCAAGTTGATGGCCTGACTAATGATGAAGTGAAGAGCCATTTGCAAGTAAGTTTTTGGTATTCTTTTTATTTTTCTCCTCTTAACTGCATGCTTTATTAAGCTTAGTTACTAGGTGTTTGATGATGGTTATGATATGGTTAATTTAATACAGTATTAATTATATTATGTTGCTATCGAAGTATCCTCAATCGCAGATATAAGCGAGGTATACTAGATGGTATTTATGATTATGATGAGTATCATATTGTATGTGCATTCATGGTATCTGGTTATGAGGCATTTAGGATTGAGATTTGGTTGTGTTATCAAGTTTGATCTGGATGTTTGACATATGATTCTTGATTATTATTGCAGAAATACCGACTTCATACACGGAGAGTTCCAGCTGCAAGTGGTACTGATCAGTCTGTTGTAGTTCTTGGAGGTTTATGGATGCCTCAAGAACAATACAACGACTCTTCCAAAGGTAGCAGTACGGCGTCTGGTTCTCCACAGAGTCCACTTCATTTAGCTACAGGATCCCGGGGAGGGACATCGCCAACTGAAGGTGATAGCATGGACGATGACGATGATGAAAAATCTGAGAGTTATAGCTGGAAAAGTCATATTCACAGACATGGAAAAGTTGGTGTATAGGATATACTCTCTCCACCATGAATTTTGCAGATAAAAGTATACATGGGAGGAGTTTTACAACTACATTGAGAATAATACATGAATACATAGAAGAGGCTATTGGAATTTTTTGAAGGTTTATCTTGACTTATATACTAGAGTTTTGATTTGAGACTATAAATTATAATTTTATTAATCCTACATTCCACGATAAGAATCAGGTCATTATTATCTATAATAATTCTTTCATTTGTTTTTGTCACAAGTGAATGCCCCAGAAGAGATATTATTAGTCCAATGTTATGTTTTGGTGGATGTTGGCGTTTCATGATTGATACTATTTACACATATAAACCACTTCACAAATTTCAGAGATGTCTTGTCATGATTAATCACTCTTTCTCTAGATTACCTTTGTGTTTTCTTGTCGTGGTTTTTTCTCAAAGACACTGAACAGGAAACATTTATGTTATTTCCATTTTGTGCTCTGGCTCTCATTGTAATCTGTCAAAAAAAGGTCTTTAAGGGCAAATTCTGTCACTCTTTCCTTTCTGCATTGTAGGGTTGTAGGGACTGTTCGATTTAGAAAGAGTAACGGTTCTCATAGTAGGAACTTCATACTGCAACCGTAGAGGATCCGTTATCTTCTCCTAATTCTACTCTATCTATCACTTGTGAAATTGAGGATCTTCGACGATGATAATTTGTTAAAATTATGAAATTTTTGAAGCAAGATTCTGTTGAAGGAAGTTTTATTTTCACTGTTTTCAGTAAGTTTTTTCACCAACTTCTTCGAATTAAAGATGATAATGTATGCCAAATTGGATGCTTTTTTAATTGAAAATGTTAGCATCAAATTGAAAATTTCCAAAAAATATCATACTAGTATATAATTGCATCCTCTACTTTATTTAGTCAAATGTTTGAAATTTAAACATCATTTTGTCCTTTTACGTAACCCTAAAGGGTGAAAAAAAAACCCAGCTATTTACCCATTCAAGATTCAAGCATGACAAAAAAGTCACTTTCTCCAAGCAAAATTGTAGTGGAGAATCTTGCAAACAAAATAATGAAGGAGCCCACAGTGATATATTCATTTATAATAATTATGAGACACGTTGTTTGTTTGGTGAAATGCAAATGATAGAATCTCTCTTATTATCTTTAATTCTATATCTCTTCTAAAACCAGGTTCAGCTTATCCCAACCAACTACCACGATTAAATATTTGGTCCTATTTCAAAAAATCTTGACAATATATTCTATGTTACATCTGTTTGTTAACATGAAGAATAGAAAATCACATGGCAGGTAATTTTTATTTTATTAAAATAATAATACCTCACATTTATGTAAAGCATCTACCAAGTCATGTCCCACCTAGAAATTATACCTTAAGAAAGATTCTTTCAAAGACTAGCCAACTGGTTAGTAGTTTTCCATCATGGCATGAATTTGTATGGAACAAGAAAATGCCACCAATTATTCTACGCGTCAAGATGGGTTTGGCCAAAAAGCCAACCACCACCCACCAAGACATCAAAAGTTATTATTATTTTTTTGGACTAATTTGTATTTTGTTTGGTTTCCAAAATCTAAGTAAAATTTGTATGTGTTGTTCATGTTTGCTATGTGTATAATTTGCTAAGAATCTTGTCAATATGATGAACATGGGACATGTTTGTTTCTTTAGTATAATTTAATCTTTAATTGATTGATGAGATTGTCTGAAGGAGGGAGCACAGACAACTATGTTGATGAGCTGAGGGGCATCAAATAGGTATTAATCAGGCGACGCCATATTGGATTTGAAAATTTTGGAATAGATATCGGCTTAATTGCACTTTTCCCCTTATCTTTTGTCAATTGTGCGATTTTGCACCCCATGTTTTTAAACGAGTGATTTTGCACCCCATCCTTTTCCCCCTTTCTGATTTGAAGGCCCCCCATGTGTTTTAGTGATGATGTGTCTGATTTTAATGACGTGTCTTCATTTAATGTTTGCCACGTGTGTAAATGTATTTTTTTAAAAACAAAAAATTGATTTTGGAAATTAAAAGAAAACTCGGATCTTGTTAAAATAAAATTAAAATAAAAATAAAATACAAACAAAAACAAAACAACCAATTAAAAAAATAAAATTAAAACAAAAACCAATTAAAAAAACATAATTATTTATTTTAATTTTTTTGGAAAGGTTATGACGTTGATGAACAATAATACCGTGAAGTTGAAAGGGAAAAAAATGTGAAAGGATTTTTCTTTTAAAGTTTTACGGTGTTTTAAATAGATATTTTTTGTTTAAAAAAAATATGTGAATAAAATCCAAATGGAAAAAAATTAAAATAAATAATTAGGTTTTTTAATTGGTTTTTGTTTTAATTTTATTTTTGTTTTAATTTTATTTTTTTAATTGGTTTTTGTTTGTAT
>Ga0315913_1010190_pt1 | contig 10891 bp, 8 predicted proteins | sample MpolsnodulesMG_FD_207736 | JGI IMG/M metagenome (GOLD analysis project Ga0315913, IMG submission 207736) | Medicago polymorpha root nodule microbial communities from Los Angeles, California, United States - small nodules | ecosystem: Host-associated > Plants > Roots > Nodule | place: USA... | reverse complement strand
TGTTTTTTAACCAAAGAGTTCTGTTGAGTTGTGCTGAACTCTTTCTCTCTTCTCCCTCAAGGGTTATTCTTGTCCTTTCTAAACTAAAATAGTATTTAAAAATATATATATTCAAGAACCATTGCTCCGCTCCTCCCAATAAGAACCATCATGAACCCTAATCTGATTCAATAACCTTTTTATAGTTATTCTCAATATCGCTTTGATGAACGTTTCTGAATCCGATTCAATGATCACAACGCTCTTAACAGGTAACACACCTCACATGCATTTTTATTGTGTTGCCGTTGTTTTTTATTCATGTGGCTTTTACGTGATCATAATATTTTGTGCCAGTCTTATGACGTAACGACCTTTTAAATTTTGACATAAGGTAAAAATGCAAAGGAATCAATTAAAGGATGAAAATGAAATATTAGAATTATTAATGTGGCTTTTCATCCTTTCTCTTTATATATAGTATGTATACTCAGCTTAATTCCATGGATTCCCGAACATTTTGATACCAATTTCTCTCCTATGAATATTCACATTCACGCGCCATTTATTCATTTCTTTAAGGTTTTTTCTACATTATCCTCTCTTGTTTACGGGGTATTTACCCATATCAACCAATCAAAATGTAATATACAAATATAACATTAAATGTCAAATAAATGAGTCAATTTTTTTTTAAATAAAATAAAAGAAATCAATTAAAGGATGAAAATCTGTAAAACAAATAATTTCATTTACAGAAGCGAAAATGCAAAGGAATCAAACATAATTAACATTCTTTTAGGGTAAATCAAATCGAGGGGCCGATAAACAAGTCCATTCAGAGGGTAAATGAAATTATTTGTTTTACACATTTAGTTTCCTGTTTAGTGTGCAAAATATTGTCTCTAAATTATTGAAGATGTTGAGTGAAGGATTAGCTTTCTTTTTTTCTTAATGATTTACTTGTTTGAGTTCAGGTAAGGTTCGTAATCTGAATTTGTTGAAAAGTTTGTACAAGTTCTTGGACTTAATGGTGTGCTTTTTTAATTGAAACCAGTTGTACTAGTGTTTGAAAACCCACTGCATCAGTGAACACATATGATGGGTTGAATTTGATGTGCAATTTAAATTGTTACAAGCCCTATAGTATAAATTAATTGATGTGCAATTTGATGGGTTTAAACTTTGAAATCGATGACGCGGCATTAACAAGAGAAGAAAAAATGTTTATAATTATGTATCTCTTCATTTTGCATCTCCAAGTTAATGGTATAGTGCTTAACAAACTGACATGCTATAAGTCACGATTGGCTGACTTCTGCGACTTCCTTCTCTGTCTTTATAATTTAAGTTCTCTATTTTTTCATTTCTCTGAATCTAACATTGAATAATTGGCGTGTAAATATTCAGTTTGTAGGATAAATTGCTATCAAAATTTTCAGGAATGAAATTTTCAGTTTGTAGAACTTTTCATACTTCTACCTCTGTTGCAACTTCCTATCTTCGTCTCTGCCACACTGAACAAGTTACAAACCTTGCATTTTAATTATGTTACACATGTATTGTTTATGGTTTAGTTCTAAAAATGTATGTTTTGATTTTGGAAATATGATACCTTTTCATGTCAAAAAAGTAAAAATAAAAAATATGATCCCTCTTCCTCCATTGTGATTTTGCTTTTAAGGTGTGGTTCTTGGTGTTTAGGTGGGGCTTGGGATAGCAGTGATTATTTCTCTGAATCTGTTTATGCATCTAGAAAGTTATTTTGCGGAAGCAAACTCTAAAGATTAGGAAGGTTTATCAGTAAATTTGGCATTTTGGAAGGCGAGAAATGAAAAGATTTTAAAAAATGTTTCTCGTCATCTTGGTGACATTGAGGATGAAATCAAACTGTTGTCTTTGAAGTGGAGTCTTAGTCATCTAACGGAGACAGACTGTCTTTATTATGAATAGAGTTGGGATCCGGGAGAATGTTTGAACATGCAACGGTAGCTTGGTGGTGGTTGTCGGATCTCTGTTTGCAGCCGCATCTGGTGTGTGTAGTCCTCAGTTTTTAGTGTTTTGGCATTTTTGTGCTGTTATTTTTTGTTGTTCCGCCTGCTTGTTTTTGGGTGAGCAATGTATACGCTGTGTTGTTTATTTTGTCTGTCGGTTTCCCTGTTTGTCCGGTGTCGCCCTACCTGTTTTGACATGGGTATAATGTTTTCCCTAGCTTGCTTTCTAGGCACTCCTTGTGCTCTAGTTGTATTCTTATAAATTTTGCCGTTTTAAAAAAATATCCTTTTTGTTACTTTCAACATTTAAACGAACACCAAATATTGTCTCAATGACAATCCAATATGCGTCCAAAATGAATATAATAGGATTCATTATTCAACAACATCGTTTAATCTCCCAATTTTTTTTTGAGAGTGCTAAAGAAAATGTTTAAAAGTGAGTGTTGCTATCATTCCTCTAAAATATATTTATTTTCCCTTTGTTTCTCCCAAATTATACATGATAATAAAAAAACACTTGTTGTGGTAAGGTGCAAAACAATTATGCTTGTCAAACACAAAATTCAAATGTGTTTCACTCTAATATAATGTGATTGCCAAAGGGAAAGACTGCAAACAATCAGGCTCCCTACTCCTAAACAGCAGCATTACTTGACAGAGACACACTCTAAATACATCGGAAGACAGAAGGAACAAAGCAAATTTGTTAAAATAGATTATATTAACAACAAGACAAAGTAAATTGGGCTCAAACAAAAGAATACAAAACTGCAACAATCAGGGAATCAACTAGGTATTAACACAATAAATGAGACCATAATTAATCAAGGAAATCACATTTGTTGGAATATATAAAATATGGGTGATGAACAACCAATCTGATCGAGAGATCACGACCAGAGACCAAATAGCAGGTAATCCAACAAATTCTTGGCTTTGATACCATGGTTAAAACTGAACTAAAAGTTATGAAGCCGGTCAGTATTAGGGAGCAGCTTCATAATCCTTAAGTTGCTTTGGAGCTTAAGCATTGAATCTACAGCGACGATGAAATCACACAGTTGCTGTAGAATTGGCGGCGTGTGTTTTACTGATAGGCCAGCTTCATGACCAGCGTTGTTTTCAATTGTAATTGACTTCTCAGTGAAATCTTAGCAAGGGTATATTGCTGGGGTCTGGGGAAGCAGTGTTCTTGGAGCTAATGTTTTAGGTATTAACATAGAAGCAGATGCGCCAAATAGAAACACTATGTTATGTTCTTTACTGATTAATCAAGGAAATTACAGTCGATATATTCTTCGGAGATGGAGACTGCAGACCAAAATTTAGGAAGAACATGTCATTGAAAAGAGTAAACACTGAAATGGTGTCAAAATAAGATCTTCTCCTTTTCCATGAATCAATTTATCAGCATCTAAACATAATTAGCCTTCTTGGAACAGATTCATTTTTTGAAATGGTGTCAAAATATGATTTGTCTTGATGAATCCAAGCTATATGCATAGAAATGTAAAGAGTAGGAACATCTTTTAGATGAACAATTTTGGGCTTAGGTAGGTAATTTTGGTATGACAGATTGTGTTGAGAATGAAACTGAGCATCCTCATTCTTATTCAACTAACCCTGCGTATAAAGGTGAAGGAAGTGTTTGGCTTAGTGACAATACAAAACTTATTCTTTTCCACTCTAAATTCTCTAACAAAGTTAAGAATAGAGTATACATATTAAATAAATAAAATTGAGCAGTTCCGCGGTTAATTATTTTCAAAGAGGCCCAACTCTTCAACCTTCTAAAAGAAAATGCAATGCAACTGTATTCTCGTCATCATGATTCAACTCTACGGCCATATTGTTGGCATACCTCATCTCGTTTTTATCTTAGTTTTATGCTTATAATGACAGCCTTTAAGGCCAACTGTCCATGTTAGTATTTTGGCTAATTGTAATATTGCAGGAAGAATCTTGTCTTAGGCTAAGTGCGAGGGAAATTGTTGAGAAGATGTCAAGATTGGTGGAGGAATTACTAAAAGAGAAACACCAAATTTTGATGAGTGAAAGCTCTTCCGAGCCTCTTGTCGAGGCAGTAGCGAAGTAATATGTGAATACTACGTTGCTTGAATAAGTGTTCAAAATTTCATGTTTTGATATAACTAGGTAAAATAATAATAATATGTATATGTATAAAATTGATTTATATCATTAGAACTATTGCATTATTTCATAGCAAGCAGGCTCAGAAAAAAGCAACAAAAGATGCAGGCTTTCTAGAATAATGATATCACATATCAGACTATATCCCTTCAATGCAAAACTAAATTTGAAAAAATTAATAATAGCCCAATCAAAGAAGACATCTTCAAATTCATCCAACACTATATATTATTGAGAAGACAACTTCTCATGAAGAACTGGCTACTGTTTCAAAAAAAAATACAGAAACTAACTACCAATTGGATAACAATGATGAGTTTTGCCTCAAGCAAATATTCACATGAACAAATTAATCAAGGAAATTACAGTAGTTGAAATATTAAAAATATGACTGATGAAGGACCAATTTAAGATATCCCGATTGCTCGATAGCGGAGACCAAATAGTAGATAGCCCAACGGATCTTCGATAGACTTTGATACCATAATTAAAACTAAGCTAAAAGTTATGAAGCTTCATAATATCAATACATTCATTAGCAGCTACAGCGACATCAGACATGTGGTAAATTGCTATAGTATTCATGATATATTCCATACAATGGCCAAAGATTGGTCAACGTTAACTCTTAGTGTCACTGTGTGTGCCCATCTTTCCTGTTTTGTTGGAGAATCTGTGTTCTTAAATTCTGATCAAGGAAGTTAAATGTCCAAAGATGAAATCGGTTGCGGTAGAATTCCACATGAAGTGCCACTGATGAGTTTGAATCAAGAGAAAAGATATTCAAAGGACAAGAGAAAGAGTTTTAGTCAAAAGAGGAGGAATTTAAATCCAAAAAGCAGCAATTTGAAAGCCAAGTTGAGGACAATCATAAATTTGTCAAGGACAGTCTCAAAGTACTCCAGTTAAAAGAGAATCAGTTTGAAATGAAAATCAGTTTGGCAATGAAATCTTTAGCAATGGTATATTGCTGGGCAAGCTGTGTTCTTGGAGCTAATGTTATAGGCATGAACTTAGAAGCAAAGACACCAAATAGAAACACTTTATGTTCTTTGCCGATTAATCAAGGAAATTACAGTCGATATATTCTCCGGAGATGGAGACTGCAGACCAAGATTTAGCAGAGGTTAAAAGAACGGAAGACAAGAGATCAAATTAATTAATGGATGCAACACGTGAATGGATAAAGAAATGGATTGTTGAATGATCATACCTGTAGTCATGGCATCTACGTCTGAATTTAAATGAGCGGATCGATCGATTCTTTGGGAAAGAAAGCATAGCGATTGTTGTTTTTGGATTTCCAAATTGTTGTATTTGGATTCCCAAATTCTATTTGATAGAGAATATCTACCGAAGAAGTTGTTAGTAGGTTGAGTAGCTGGGGGAGAAGAGAGAAAGAGATCTCGACAACTCAATAGAACTTTTGATGTGTGGAATGCATTATATGAGCTCTCTATTTATAGAGAAAAATCACAACTAATAAGTGAGAAACTTTGAGAACAAGTAATACAAGTAATTCACATATTAGATCTAAGACAAAAAATATCTCAATCGAGTACCAAAATATATCATATTGAGTACAAAAATATATTATATTATGTACCAAAATATATTTCAGATCAAACAATAAAATATATTAGATTGTCAACCAAAATATTTCTGATTGTGTTCCAAAATATTCTAGATTACGTTCCAAAATATTTTAGCAAAACTTGGAGATCAAGAAAACACACTTTGTAATAATGATTAAATTAATTATTTAATTTATCATTTCCAACTAATAAAATATATATCGATATATTTTTCCTCTAGTGCTTACTTCGTCCACATAATTATGTACCTCTCATTAGAGGTACACCCCCACTATATAAACACTACTAATGTGTGTTCCATCCGATGTTGGACTTTCACTTTTTTCAATTCACACAACACTAGTTCTACCCAACACGAAAATTTGTGTTTAGTCTTTTACTTCAATTTCCACACATGTTCCAACAACGACTGAGGAGCACCGACGACAACCTGAGATTTCAAGTTTAAACCCTAATGACATCCCAATCTTCTAATATATAGTGTGCGATTTTTTATTTTTAAATGGCAAATATTATTAACAACGAGAACACACAAGACGTGAAGAACTCAAAGAAGGAAAAAGAAATACAACTGGTGCCGCATATAGACGGAACATCTCCCAACCAAAATTCCAACCCTTCCTAAATAATGAGGCCAAAGTATACAAATGGAGAAGGAAACCAAATGCATATCCTTGCCTCACTATCCCCAAAGAAAGAAATTCAACACACCCAAAAACAATGACAGTACCGCTGCCTGATTCCAAGCCAAGCACTCCCAGGTAGCACATTACATAAGCTACCAACCAGTGGCGGAGCCAAAAAAAAAAGTTAGGGTGGGCCACTAAAATTAACCGTTGAAAAATTGTTTAAAGCCTCGCAAAAAAGACCTATGATTGAATTATTTAAATTTTTCGAGTGGACCACTACACCACTTTGCTAGAATTTGGATCAACCGAAACCTAAAACCGCCATAAAATTGTATAAAATCTCGCAAAATAGACCTATAATTGAATTATTTAAATTTTTTGGGTGGGCCACTACACCGCTTTGCGGGAATTTAGATCAACTGACACAATATTGTATAAAATCTCCCAAAATAGACCTATAATCATTGATTTTTTAATTTTTCCGGGTGGGCCGTGGCCCACCCCAGCCCATGAAGGGCTCCGCCACTGCTACCAACTACCTACCCTAACCATACAACATAGATACTCATCGATTAAACCAAACAACATTGGTAAGGCAAAAACTTAATCTCACAGTAGAGCCCGTTACACCAGATAGAAACAAAGGTGAAATTCTAGCGTGTTAGCTTTCAGATATTTTATATTATGTTCCAACACCAGACACACAAATTACGAATGTTGAGTGTAATGTTTAAACATCATGCTAACAATAACAATCAAAACAAGGTAAAAGTAAAAGACAAGAAAGTAAATGGCACAGGTGAATTGTTATCCTAGTTTGGTGACAAACACACCTACTCTAGGGGCTATCAAGCCAGGAGGGAAATCCACTAGTGTAGTCCTTGTTCTAAGTTCTCAGCAAACTCCAAGTTCACAACTTATAACCTACGACCTACCCATATTGACTTCAACCTAGGAACTCCTAGATCTGAGATCCCATCTCACTTCTACTCAATCAATCACAGCCTTTGTGATTTAAACAGATTACAACTCAATTGATGAAGTTACCTTCAAACACAAACTACCTCCGTGCTTTAAAGCTTAGGAGTAATATACACACTTACAACTCAATAAAACACAGTCCTGGTCAAGTATCAAGTTGATACAAGAAAAGGCTCACAAATAACACAATGACTCAAAACCCTAAAAACTCTATTCTTAGTATGACGGCTTGAATGAATAATTAGGTCTTGCATCATAGTATAAATACTGAAGCAGTACGAGCTTGATAATTTTGTTGGGCTTCAGATTAACAATATTGATCCATCAAATGATCAGCTTCACGCGAATCAGTAACAAACAGGTTGTTTCCTAAAAGGTCGGAACAACTAATGCACATCCAATGTTTCCTAAAATATTGCCACTACTTTAGGAATAAATGACACACCTGATTCTGGACAAAAAGCACGCGTCTTGCCAACAAGTAGATAGGTGTGGATTTCTTAAATAGATAAAGCGCACGTAAATCTTGGCACATAAACAGGGCACACTGAACCGTGTCAGGATGTTGGAACATCGTATCCAACATCATGTATGAATATTTGTTTTAGCAGTAATGAAGTCAATATACAAATATCCAACAAAATGGCAGCAACACGACATACACACCCCACCCCTCAGCCCAAAGGTGCGTGAATTAATTCACGTTGCAGGTGTAATATCCCGCCTATCAGTTATTAGATTATTAGCCGTCGGACGTGTCAGAGGACAAATGTTCATAGGATTCATCGTGACGGGGAATACCTTATGATTAAGTGTTTGTGGTTACACGCGTGTTCAGTTATCAGTGTCAAATTGGACACGTTTAAAACCAAGGGCATTGTGGTACTTTCACAAGGAGCCTATATAAGTGGTTTATGATCCCAAATATTCATTATTCATGAGCATTTCTCTCTCTAAGGTCAAGAAAGGATTTTTTTTAGCTACGGTTTGGAGGTGCAAGGTGGAATTGGATCAATGGTATGTCTTGAGGATTGATGACCTTTTAGGAGCAATGTTGAGCAAGAGATGAAAGGGTTACGGTTTGGATCGGAAGAAGATCGAAATTGAAGCTTTGAAGTATGCATGTTGCTGAATCATTTAGGTGAGTTCTATAGATAGATTCCCCCACCTTTGGGTTTGTGTGAACTTGTATGAATATGAATGATAAACAATTTCATGTTTAGGGTTCTTAGTTACCCCTTTGTGCCATTTATGATCATTACTTGTTAATTGTGGCCATGCAAATGTTATGGACTGTTTTTATGATGTTCTGGATGAATAATGTGCATTAGATTGCTTGAAAAACAAGATTTTTATGTAAAACACGTTTCTGGAAAATCTGGGCTGAAAAAACTCGCTAATAGCCAAAAATTTGGCTAATAGAGAAATTGCTCCAGCAACATTTGGCTATTAGCCAACCTGGGGGCAAAAATGACAACTTTTCAAACGGACGGTTGTCAGCTCGTCCCTAGGGTCCGTGGTGGCTTCCGGGGGTCATTTTCGCAGTCCTTTATACATTAAAAACCCTTTATAACATCAAGCATTGAATGCACATTACATCTAAAGATCTTTAAAGAAATACATGGGCAATCATTGACAATTAAACAATGAATGGCACTTGAGAGTTATAACGAATCACGTACTTGTAGAAGTTAACCACAAGATGGGATAAATATAGAGCCTCGACGTAGATCGTCAAGAACAAGTATATGATCATGAAACCTAAGTACATTAGGTATAAGTTATGTAGGATTAAGATTATGCACGTAATGATTCACCGTTAAACGAGTAGGTTACGAACTCGTGGTGATCATTCAAGTAAGATCAAGTATAAGCTCTTCATGTATGAACAAGACTATAAGTAACATGTAGGTGTCGTGTCTCTTACGATCCACGTCAAGGGGGATTTCAAGAGGTTCACGCCAGGGGGGCATGACACACTCCACAAGGTAGGCCCGCACAATACTAAGAGGAGTCTGATGTACCTTAGCTAGGAATTCATCGGTCAAGTAAGGGATTGTACTCGGGGTTACTCCACCCGATACACTCTGTAAAACGAACCAAGATAATGTTGTTTGTTACACGTTAACCTCTAACATAATGAATGCCTATATTTACGATATGATATGATTATGATATGCTATGAGACATGTGTAAGCTTATATACCAGGATAAGTTCATGAAGATATACTGTCGACGATCTTAGTACCTCCCAGATCGTCCAGTTCAGGATCACGTCATGAATGGTTTAGGATTAGGTCTTGATGCGTTTATCGTATCTTGACGAAGCGGTCTTAGGTTCCCTTGACCACCATGACATGTAGAAAATAAGACAAGACTTATAGTCTATGATACGAAGAACCTTATGACGGCCCTAGTATGCACGACCGTCTAGGTATGCATATTCCACACATGCATAATCAACTGAATGGTTGTATTGTAGACACGTGGCGACCCTAGGTTTTTCCCCGAGTTTACCTATAGCCTAGGATTAGGTAGAACTCACTGAGACATTATGTCTCATCCCAATCCTCTTTTGTTTCAGATTAGCAGGTTGGTTTAGCAGGATGTAGCCAGCATGTGGCCGGATGGATAATCAACAAGGTTCGTTCGTACCGGTTGCAAGATTCTTTTAAGGATTCAAGTGTGCATGACTATGTATTGGATGAGTAGTATTGTATTATTGATTGTATGAACGCGTATTGTTGTATATAGTTATTCATTCGAAGACTTATTGTTGTAAATTTTAATGTATCCAGTATGAAGATAATGCACATGCTAAACTTTCTAGATACGTTTAGTATGGGTGTTACAGCAGGCATAAGGTGTGTGAGTTAACTCACGCATGGACATTGTGGTCATTTCAGTTGAGAACGAGTGATTTTAGTTGGGAGAAGAGCAGAATTCCCATATGTCACTACATGACTCAAAATAACATAAGCCAAAACAATGTGATTGAAATTAGAAGAGGAGTTTTTAAATAAAAGTGTATAGAACATTTTGATGTCATTTATGTTTTTAAATAGCTGAAAGTTTCTGGTAAAGCTCTTATCTCTTACTTAGGGATTATATTTCAATTTTGTATTTAAACAGAACTTTTATAGCAATATCTTGCGCAGTTTGTACTTCACCTTGAATGTAATTTTATTAAAGGTAATCATAGCTTAGGTTAGGGTAGTTATACTATTCCCTTAATAAATACTAAATTTGGAATGGTTGCATATAACCATTTGCAGACTTCTTTATGTGCAATTCTTTGGAGGCCAAATTGTTTTGGGTGCTTTTTTTTATGTTTTCATGTGGTGATTTCCATTTAGTCTGAATTTCTGCTACTGCTTAACCATTATGATCAAGGAAATTATTATTGCTTAACCATTATGATCAAGGAAATTATTATTATTTGATGCAGCTACTACTGCTGCTTCTTAAATTACTTTTGCATGTGTTGTTGTTTCTAAATATTAGTACTTGTTAGTTGTTACACATGTTGAAGGTGAGAAAAACACAAGAAGGGGGGGGG
>Ga0315913_1010187_pt1 | contig 10893 bp, 6 predicted proteins | sample MpolsnodulesMG_FD_207736 | JGI IMG/M metagenome (GOLD analysis project Ga0315913, IMG submission 207736) | Medicago polymorpha root nodule microbial communities from Los Angeles, California, United States - small nodules | ecosystem: Host-associated > Plants > Roots > Nodule | place: USA... | reverse complement strand
TTATGGTTAGTTTTGGTCAGTTTTGGTTAGATCAGTTTTGGTTAGTTTTGGTCAGTTTTGGTTAGTTATGGTTAGTTTTGGTTAGTTTTGGTTAGTTTTGGTTAGTTTTGGTTAGTTTTGGTTAGTTATGGTTAGTTTTGGTCAGTTTTGGTTAGATCAGTTTTGGTTAGTTTTGGTCAGTTTTGGTTAGTTATGGTTAGTTTTGGTTAGTTTTGGTTAGTTTTGGTTAGTTTTGGTTAGTTTTGGTTAGTTTTGGTTAGTTTTGGTTAGTTTTGGTTAGTTTTGGTCAGTTTTGGTTAGATGAGTTCTTATTGGTTTCCGTCATGGGCGGGGAGGGTGCGGGGGGAGGGGCGCAGAAAAATAGCGTATTTTGTAGTATTTGCGCCTCTTAGATCGCATTTAAACGCCTAATTTTGGTCCCAAGTGTCGTGGTTGCTGCTCACCAAATAATAAACTAATACCTTAAAAATATCTTAAAATAATTAGATTGTAGTCGTAGATATAAAAAAATTATCGCCTAGTCGTTTTACGGCGTACTCTTTTTAGAACCACGTCTATGGAAAAAACGATTTTGTCGTTGTTTGTTTATTTATTTATTTATTTATTTATGTATTTATTTAAAACGAAGCATAATTTGTGTCAAATTTTTAGGTAATTTGTCTTTTGACAAATTTTTATCTGACGTCCAACAGAATTCCAGCGAAGCTTTTCACACGAAACGTGTGAATACTACGTACATGGAGATATCCGATTTGTCGAGCGGGAGCCAGACTTAAACTAGAAGAAGATTATATTTCGAAGAAACCGGTTCTTCTAAGAACCATGATAAATTTAAAAAGAAATTTGTATTATTATGTTAATACTTACCGAAAATAATTTTATTCGTGGGGCAGACTTTCTAAATAAATTTTTTCCATTTTTGTATTTCGCGAAATAAAGAAAAACTGCTACGCGAAAAAACAGTCGTTGATAAAAAATAAACACTTTCTTCCCTACAAAGGCAAAAGAGTGTAATCGCAAAAAGGTGCATTTTTAGGTTTTTACACCAATGAAATACTTACATAACATGTTAAACTACCCGGTTGAACCGATTATATGAAGTTTTAAGTACACTTAAGCAGTAGCTGTAGGCAATTTGATTAACCACAGCAATATAGAGCTCTACGAAAGTATTTAACTTATATAAAACCTAAAAATTGCTATTTTTGCGATTAGACTCTTTTGCCTTTGTAAGGAAGCATTATAGTTTGTAAAGCGGTTTTAGTACTAAAATAAAGCATACACAGCATACTTTTGGCAACTTTCAACTAGGTTATTATCTCTTCAGTAGACAGCTGCACGGCATCTTTACAGTCTGTATTTAAGTTAGGTCTACAAAAGTATTTTATTTGTATAAAAACCTAAAAATTGCTATTTTTGCGATTAGACTCTTTTGCCTTTGTAAGGAAGCATTATAGTTTGTAAAGCGGTTTTAGTACTAAAATAAAGCATACACAGCATACTTTTGGCAACTTGCAACTAGGTTATTATCTCTTCAGTAGACAGCTGCACGGCATCTTTACAGTCTGTATTTAAGTTAGGTCTACAAAAGTATTTTATTTGTATAAAAACCTAAAAATTGCTATTTTTGCGATTAGACTCTTTTGCCTTTGTAAGGAAGCATTATAATTGGTAAATCGGTTTTAGAACTAAATTAAAGCACTTAGTTTTAGCTAATAAAATGTTTTGAAAAATTTTGGACCGTTACTATAGTTCCCATTACTTTGTAATGTGGAAGTAAAAATAAGAGTTTATTTCTTTTAGTTTTAAAAGTTGGACAAGGTATTTCCTTAGGAAATTTGTGAGTTATCGCGCCAACATACAGACAGATAAATCGAGTTTGTCTGCCGCCAATAAACATACAGCCCATAGAAAGTCTAAGACGCTTTTATCGTTTAACTTGTATGAGCTAAAATGCATTTATTATGTCATTCCTGTTATAAGAAAAAATTGTAGCTGTGTGTATGTAGTTTTTGATGAATATATTTCAAAAAAAGGACAAAATACGTTTAGAAAGTCTGCTTCTCATTTTATTAAATAAAATATAGAGTATCGGAAGTAAAACGGCCAGTTTGTGCCCAAGAAATTAATAGAACGTAACGTAATACTTTACAAGTTTATACAAGCTGCGGTTAACCTTAATTATTGTCCTAATTCGAATTAAATGTGATATAATACGATAATTTTCTTTTTACGAGGCTAAAAACCGTCTTTCTTATCTGAACAATACGTTACTTTGATCGTCTCCGCATAGACAATCGTTATAAATACTCGCTTGAAAAGGAAGAGCGCGATTAAAACGGCGTGCGTCGTATTATTGCTATAAAAAAACACAAAATAACACCTTTTTTACAGCCACGTTACAAATTTTCTTTTGGGTTAGATTTGTGGCTCTGAAAAGAGCCGTTTTTTAAAAATCGAAATGTTTTCACATTTACTTGGAACTCGTATATTTAGTTACTGCTTTGGTACCTTCGCTAACGGCATGCTTGGCCAGTTCGCCGGGTAATAACAGTCTTACGGCGGTCTGAATTTCCCTACTGGTAATAGTTGATCTTTTGTTGTAGTGAGCCAGGCGAGATGCTTCGGCAGCGATTCGTTCGAAAATGTCGTTGACAAAGGAATTCATGATGGACATAGCTTTGCTGGAAATACCGGTGTCGGGATGAACTTGTTTTAACACCTTGTAAATGTAGATAGCGTAGCTTTCCTTCCTCCTGCGCTTCTTTTTCTTATCTGTTTTAGAGATGTTCTTTTGAGCTTTGCCAGCTTTTTTAGCTGCTTTTCCGCTGGTTTTAGGTGGCATCGTACAAACTGTCGTGGTTCACTGTATGACGGATACTAAAACGGACTTTCATTTCGTGCGACTATTAACTGAGGTTCGACTTCGCTAACAAGCTCCGCCCACTGCTAGTTTCGAGCGTCCGATGCTGCCATTGGATGTTCGGTTTAGTATTTATATGTATGGCGCTTTGTAAAATTTTTAGTGTTTCTCTTGTCGTCGGCCAGAGAAGAGTGTAGTGTATTTTAAAAAGCTAAATAAAAAAAAAGCCTAGACATGTCTGGTCGTGGTAAAGGTGGAAAAGTTAAGGGAAAAGCGAAGTCACGCTCGAGTCGTGCTGGTTTACAATTTCCTGTTGGACGTATCCACCGATTGCTTCGTAAAGGAAATTATGCCGAAAGAGTCGGCGCTGGTGCACCCGTATATCTTGCTGCAGTTATGGAATATTTGGCAGCTGAAGTATTGGAATTGGCAGGAAATGCCGCCAGAGATAATAAAAAAACCCGTATTATCCCGAGGCATCTTCAACTAGCTATTAGAAACGACGAGGAATTGAATAAACTTCTTAGCGGAGTCACTATTGCTCAGGGAGGTGTACTTCCTAATATACAAGCGGTTCTGTTGCCCAAAAAAACAGACAACAAAACGAAATAAATAACTTAGACTTAATGTCGACACGAATCGGTCCTTTTTAGGACCACAATTAATAAAAAAAGGAATTTGCACTAAATCTAGTAGGATTTTTAAACGAAAAATTAGTATCTACGTGGACATTCGTTTATTTTTTAGACTTAAGGAGAAATACATTTTTTCTTTTAGAGTTAACGAAAAGTACAGGCGGTACATGCCATTTAAAAGTTCATTTGAAGTCGTACCGACTTGTCGAAACGGTTAGGTACTCGAAAATCTCTGTTTTTTTGTTATGAAAGGTGACATGTGAAAACGGTTACATTTTTGATAATATAAAAGTTATATTTGAAATTACGACTTTTTTAATATAAATATTTTTATTCGTGATTTGGCTAGATATATTGTTTTATTTTTGTATAAAACAATACGGTATTACTATTTTTCTTTACGATCGATCCTCTATGCCAACAGTCGCGCTAGACCCACACCTTTTATAAAATTAATTTTTTTTACGAGAATAAAATCTACAAGTGTGCAAAATTCTTTCTTAAATATTTGTGGTTCTGAAAAGAACCGATTTTAAATCATTCGTGGCGAACGACGAAGACGTCACGATTACGTCAAGTCCTCTCTGTGAAAAAGTCATAATTTATTTCTTCTTTTTTGGAGAAGCAGCTTTCTTAGCTTTCGATGCGGCTGGAGACTTTGCAGTTTTCGGTTTTGGCGCCTTGGGTTTTTTGGTTGGACCGGCTTTATTGGACTTCTTGGCTTTCGAAGGAGATTTGGTTTTAGGAGCTGCGACCGCGGTCGTGCTATTGGATACTTTAGCGACTTTCTTTTCTCCTACTTTTTTCGGAGATTTCTTTTCGGCCGCGGCTTTTTTGGCCTTTGAAGGGCTTTTTTTGGCAGCTTTAGCCTGCCTATCTCCCGATGCGGCCTTTTTCACGGGTGACTTTTTGGTCCTGACGGTGGTCTTCTTTTTGTCGGATGATGCCTGTTTTGTGGTACTAGAACCGGAGGCTGCTAGTTTGAACGATCCGGAAGCTCCTTTTCCTTTGGTTTGCACCAAAGCTCCGGAAACGACGGCGGATTTTAAGTATTTCTTGATAAATGAAGACACTTTTTCCGCGTCGACTTTGTAGTTTGCGGCGATATACTTTTTAATTGCTTGCAAAGACGAACCACCTCTGTCTTTAAGCCCCTTTATGGCGTTGTTGACCATTTCGGAGGTAGGCGGATGTGTCGGTTTGGCACGAGGATTTTTGGCCTTTTTTTCTTTTTTCGTAGGGGACTGCGTAGGCGGTGTAGCGGTAACGGGAGCTGCTTCGGTATCTGCCATCTTAAATGAAAAATAAATCAGCAAAAACGGTTAAAAACTGGTATAAATCTAACGTAGTTCACGCTGGCACTGCGAAAGATTGAATGTCGAATTGAAAATTTTTTTGTTGACAACTTCAAATGGGACGGTCGGAGAACTGAACGGTTCACTCTCGCCGCTGTGCGTGGCCCGGCTTCGTTTATACCTTTTACGCGTTCGTCGCTATTTTTTTATTTAAAGTTTTGCAAACTATCTGCGGAATAATTTTCCTTTGTTTTTATACAATGAAATAGTCAGTACTTTAAATAACAATTACCAACATCGACTTTGAACGCAAAGCGAATGCTTTATTTATTAATGTTGACTCGAAGACGACACCTTCGAAAATTTTCGCGAAACATTTTTGTTTACAACATTCGTTTTGATAATAAAAGCGGGTGCTTTTATACGATATTTTTATAAAAGATAATTTGTAATGTTTTGTAATAATAATTGTCGATTAAAATAACGTACCGTTTGTTTTTGGTCAAATAAAAAACATAATCTCTCCCGGTGTCATAACAACTTTCACGATCGTAGCAATTTAGAAGACACGAAAACCTTAACTTCACGAAATGACAATGCGTAGAAAATAGATTTAAAAGAAAAACGCAAAAAGTGTTAGTAATAAATAAAAAAGATGCCATAGTAAAAATGCCATTATTTTTGGGATAAAATGTCTACGGCGACATAATAAAAGAAAATAACCCGATTTATCCTACGTACGTACCATTGTATATAATAGATGTATACAAAGAAGTTTTTTTTGTTTAATTTGTTATTATTTTACCAAAAGCTAGTTACGCTTCGTCGACCAAGACTGGTGGTAAACTGCTAAATCTAACCTAATACGTTTTACGAGAGATCTAACATATATTGTAAATAAAAAACACGGATATCTTTTGGCTCTACGACATTTAAAAATCGGAATTGGCGATCGCAGTGATATTTATAGCCGCCGACGATTCCATTTATCAAGAAAAGGTAAATAATTTACTTAAAACTGTATTTCGTCGGTATGCAACCAAAATAAACTATTTGTAAGTCAAAAGGTAACATTCTGAGAAAATTGCATTTTAGTTAAAAATACTATTAAAGTAACAACGGTAAACAAAAGACTTTGTAGATGACCCAATGTGTTTTTTATTTGCACGTGCAATGATAAAATTCGTTTCAAATTGTATAAATGCTATAAATATTATGTCAAAGATTGTTTTGGTTTGTTGTGCTTGTATACCGACGATTTATTCTAATACTAAATCGTAATAAATACATTCACGATATTTTTAACGTAGAGTATCGATACCTATGCCGTCATATAAATCGATTAAATAAAAAAGCCCCTATATTTTGTACTTTCGTTATTGTTTAAAAATATTCATAACGAGTCGTCTTACCATTTTCGGTCTGATTGAGATAACAAAAATTTCTTTTAAAATACATTTGTGGTTCTGAAAAGAACCGTTTTTTTTATTTGTCGTTTTGTACAAGATGCTTTCATTTGAAATTAACCTCCGAAACCGTACAAAGTACGTCCTTGACGTTTTAGAGCATAAACGACGTCCATTGCGGTGACGGTCTTCCTCTTGGCGTGTTCGGTATAAGTGACGGCATCTCTGATGACGTTTTCCAAAAATACCTTCAAGACTCCACGAGTTTCTTCGTAAATTAGTCCGGAAATACGTTTTACTCCGCCACGTCGAGCCAACCTTCTGATGGCAGGTTTGGTAATACCCTGGATATTATCACGTAAGACTTTACGATGACGCTTGGCGCCACCTTTTCCTAAACCTTTTCCTCCTTTGCCTCTACCCGTCATATTGTATCAAAATATAATGTTACGCTGTCAAAGACTGAACTCGAACTGTGATCCGGCACGAAATCGAGCCGGTTTTGTTAAGAATTCAGGCTCCGCCCCTTTCGAAATGGTCCGGGCCAATCGGAAGCAACCGTAGGTAACAAAACCAGACCGTTTAACCGCGAATCGCTATTGTGACAGCATCAGTCGTTTAGTGAACGTTGTGTTTATACATTAACAAAATATGGCCCGTACCAAACAAACTGCCCGTAAATCTACCGGTGGCAAAGCACCACGGAAACAATTAGCTACGAAGGCTGCACGTAAAAGCGCGCCTGCTACAGGAGGAGTAAAGAAACCCCATCGTTACAGACCTGGAACTGTCGCTCTTCGAGAAATTCGTCGTTATCAAAAGAGCACGGAACTGCTCATCAGAAAATTACCATTTCAAAGATTAGTTCGTGAAATAGCGCAAGACTTCAAGACCGATCTCCGCTTCCAAAGTTCTGCTGTTATGGCTCTTCAAGAAGCCAGCGAAGCTTACCTCGTCGGATTGTTTGAAGATACCAACCTTTGCGCGATCCACGCCAAGCGTGTCACTATTATGCCCAAAGATATACAATTGGCTAGACGTATTAGAGGTGAACGTGCCTAAGAAATTAGGTAATGCCGCCTAAGCTAAAAAAAACGGTTCTTTTCAGAACCACAATTTTTTTTAATAAAGAATATTTGTAACGATCGTCATCATCATAAATGTTTAAGCAAACGGTATTTCGCCTAAAATATATATTACGATGGTAAACTCGACGTGTTAAATTTTATTTACTTGGTTAGTGTTTTGGCAACCCGAGTAGCTTCGGGTACGATATACGTTTTTAAACATATTTTTTTTGGCGATTTACAAATTTACGTACAGTTTTGTTGGAAGAAAATGTTCTTGAGTTTATGTTCGGTTTTTACTCGAACGAAAATAATGTTCGGGCCGAATTTACATAGTAACATTAATCGGGGCTTGCGTGCTTCCTTATTGAAGGATGTTAAATTTTAATAACGTGTACCTTTTGAGGTAAAACCGCTCATTACAAATTACTTTTATAAAAATTTGTGGCCCTGAAAAGAGCCGTTTTGTATAAATGTGGGATTGTTTTTTATTTTGAACTTGTATATTTGGTAACAGCCTTCGTTCCTTCACTGACGGCGTGTTTAGCCAACTCGCCGGGTAACAAAAGTCTCACGGCCGTTTGTATTTCTCTGCTGGTAATCGTAGATCTTTTGTTGTAGTGCGCTAGACGAGAAGCTTCGGCGGCGATACGTTCAAAGATGTCGTTGACAAAAGAATTCATGATAGACATGGCCTTACTGGAAATGCCCGTGTCGGGATGAACTTGTTTCAACACTTTATAGATGTAAATGGCATAACTTTCCTTCCTCCTACGTTTTTTCTTTTTGTCTGTTTTGGAAATATTTTTTTGGGCCTTACCGGCTTTCTTCGCGGCTTTACCGCTCGTTTTTGGTGGCATTATAACAAGTAGCACTAGTCAGTGTCGAAAACTGAATAATCGTGCTTTTTAAATCGGATCGTATTTACGTGACCGTTTACTGCCTTAACAAGCCCCGCCCACAGCAAATTTAACGCATCGTGCATTACCATTGGTTGTTCGGTTTACTATATATATAAATGATGCATTTCAGGTAGGTAAGTAGTCGCAAGCAGTTTGTTGACGACAGTACAGATCTCCTAATTGTTTACATTATGTCTGGTCGTGGTAAAGGCGGTAAAGTTAAAGGAAAGGCAAAGTCCCGATCGAGTCGTGCCGGTCTACAATTCCCAGTCGGTCGTATTCATCGTTTACTTCGCAAAGGCAACTATGCTGAGAGAGTAGGTGCTGGCGCTCCCGTTTATTTAGCAGCTGTTATGGAATATCTAGCAGCCGAAGTGTTGGAATTGGCAGGAAATGCAGCAAGAGACAATAAAAAGACTCGTATTATTCCGAGACATCTTCAGTTGGCTATAAGAAACGACGAAGAATTGAATAAGCTACTCTCCGGCGTTACAATTGCACAAGGAGGTGTTTTACCAAATATTCAAGCAGTTCTGTTACCAAAGAAGACAGACAACAAAAATAAATAAACATTAGTGCGTTTATGACAAATCGGTCCTTTTTAGGACCACGAAAATGTATTTAAAGGAATTTGTTTTTTATCTTTAAATTATTTTTTTCTATAATGCTCCTCAAAGTTTTAACGAAATGGCAGGCTTACTTTTTTTTTGGCGTTTTGAGAGTAGGTTGAAGCACCTTCTTATAAAATAATAAAAATTGTATACAGTTACATAATTATTTGCCATACAATAGTTTTATGCTCGACATATAGATCCTATAGATGCCCCTGTAAAATTCATATACATTTACGAAGGCAAAAGAGTATATTCGCAACAATGTAAATTTTTGGGTTTTCACATTAATAACATACTTATATTGAACTCCCCGGTTGCACCGATTATTTGAAGTTTTACGTACAGCCTAAGCAATAGCAGTATAGAGAATTTGATTTATATAAAAACCTAAAAATTCTCATTTTCGCGATTAGACTCTTTTGCCTTTGCAAGAGAGCATTAAAGTTTGTAAATCGGTTTAAAACTAAAATGAAGCACACACAGCATATTTTTCATTGCTTTTGGCTAGTTTTAACTAGGTAATTATCTCTGCTATAAACAGCTGCACGGCATCTTTACAGTCTGTATTTAAGTTAAGCAGATGGGTAATTAATTTTGTTATCGGTTTAAAAAAAAATTATTACCTACCAACCCCTTTTTTTATGTTTTATGTAAAATGAATTTCCAAGAAATCAAATCATGCGAAATTAGAAAGTGTTTTCGCGCACTTTATTGTTCCTATAAAGTATAACTTATTATTACCGGAAATAACCTTTAGTACTTTATAATAAATTCCTGACAAACTGGTAACCCTAATAGCAGTTTTAAATAGTATAACTTCCCATACTAAAAAAAACAATCAAAAAAAGACAACGACACACGGTATTCCCAAGCGGTCACCCATCCAAGTACTAACCGTGCCCGACAACGCTTAACTTCAGTGATCAGACGGGAACTGGTGCATTGAGTTGTGGTATGGCCGTTGCCTGTAAAAGTCGCTTAGTCAAGGGATTAAATACTGCAAGTCAAAAAAGGGTCGTCCGTTTTCAGAACCCACCAAAATGCATCAAAACCGATATTTTAAGAAAATGCCGGAAAACGTTTACCTTCGTTGAAGATCGAAATTAGTTATCTCGAATTTAAACTTTTAAGTTAGAAAAGCAAATAATATAAAATTGTGTAATGTTTTAAAGGAAAAACAGTCGTTGATAACAAATAAACTCTTTCCTACAAAGGCAAAAGAGTGTAATCGCAAAAATGTACATTTTTACGTTTTTACACTAACGATTATATAAAGTTTTAAGTACACTTAAACAGTAGCTGTAGACAATTTGATTAACCACAGCAATATAGAGCTCTACGAAAGTATTTAACTTAAATAAAACCTAAACATTTACATTTTTGCGATTAGACTCTTTTGCCTTTGTAAGGAAGCATTATAGTTTGTAAAGCGGTCTTAGTACTAAAATAAAGCATACACAGCATGCTTTTAACTAGGTTATTATCTCTTCAGTAGACAGCTGCACGGCATCTTTACAGTCTGTATTTAAGTCAGGCCTACAAAAGTATTTTATTTGTATAAAAACCTAAAAAATGCCATTTTGCGATTAGACTCTTTTGCCTTTGTAAGGAAGCATTATAATTGGTAAATCGGTTTGAGAACTAAATTAAAGCACTGAGCCGGTCGTTCGATTTTATTTAATTTTCCTTAAAACTGTTTAGTACACGGGCTGACCAACCGTACAGGATTGACCAGTACCTACCGGCTCAGGAATTTGTGCGCCGTCCTGGTTTGTACCGGATTTTCTGTACAGACGGTGTTGAGGGCCTTTTTTTAGTCATCAGTCGATGATAGAGGGCCTGCTCGGAGATTTTGCTTTATACATTTTACTTACACATTACAAAGTAATGGGAAGTATAGTAACGGTCCAAAAATTTTTATTAGCTAAAACGGCTTAAAATGTCCCAAAACGTAAAGAAAAACTAATTTGAGCAAAAAAAAAATTCTGTCGGTCGGTCTGTTAGTTCCCTCGATAACTTTTGAAGGAGTTGAGCTATTAACTTCAAATTTGGTACACAGGTGGGTATCCGTAAGAGAACGGTTCGGATTGTTTTTGAGCGAATTCGGTTCA
>Ga0315913_1010186_pt1 | contig 10895 bp, 4 predicted proteins | sample MpolsnodulesMG_FD_207736 | JGI IMG/M metagenome (GOLD analysis project Ga0315913, IMG submission 207736) | Medicago polymorpha root nodule microbial communities from Los Angeles, California, United States - small nodules | ecosystem: Host-associated > Plants > Roots > Nodule | place: USA... | reverse complement strand
TGGTGAAAATTCAAGGACGAATTTGAGGTATTATTAGTTTGAAAATCATCTTTTACAAAGAGAACCAAAGAGATTTGAGCTAAAAACGTCGTCGTCATATTCCTCCTCATTTTAAACAGTTTTGCGTCACCATTGCAAGGAGAAGAGTTACTATACTCTCTGAACTTTCTCTCATCAATCAAATCTATCTCGGATCCGAACTGAATATAAATAATAATACATTATTACATTCTCTCTTCGCGCGTTTTCAAATCAAAACTATATAAAACGCCAATGGGAGTGGTTATTGAAAGTTCCATTTGGGAACTGAATCCATCAATTTTCATCTTCATCTTCGTTTGTTGCATCTTCTCGATCTTTCTCTATCCTCATGCTTCTAACCGAACTTCCACAATCTTCGATCATGGAATCTCTTCATCGTTTCCTGGTTTCCAACGCAACTTCATCGTCGTTTATTCTCTTGCTTCAGGTTCGTTTTCTTTCTCAATTTGAAACTGTTCGGTTTTCTAGAAAATGCGATAGATCGGAATCTTTTAATCATTTTAGGTTCATTTTCTTCTTCTATTTAACAACACTGTTAGGTTTAATCGAAAATGTGAGATGAAATTTTGTGTTTATATAGTTTATAGAGATTGAAATTAGAATCTCCGTGTAACTTAGGTAGAACATTCATTACATTCATCATATTCTTAGTTTTTGTTATGAAGTTTTATTTGTATATTGTTATTTCTAAATCTGTTATGTTTTGGAAATTGAATATTGAGTTCGATTTTGTTCATTTTCTTCTTCAATCTAATACTGATAGGTTTCGTCGAAAATGTGATAAATCTGATTTCGATATTTTGAATTTCTTTTGTTTTTGGAGGTGGAATTTGAATCTCTGCAGATGAATATTCATTATTTTCTTAATTTTTGTATGAAATTTTATTTGTATATTATTATTTCTAAATCTGTTAGGTTTTGGAAACTGAATGTTGAATTCAATTTTGCTTGGAAACTGAATGTTGAATTCAGTTTAGAAATCTGTTTAAGTTACTCAATTAAGTTTTAGATCGGATGTGTGAAATTACGAATGATGATTTAGTTATATTTTTCAGGCTCATTTTCTTCTTCAATTTAAAACTGTTACTCTAAAACTATTTGTTTACACGAGAGTGATATTCTTTGTTTCTCTTTTCATCTTCGGATTCCTATCTAATGATCCAGGACGTAATCCTGGACGTGAAGAATAAGAAAATCTTTTTTGTTTTGCTTACTTGTGCTGGATTTTGAAATATTTTTTGTTTTTTTATCTATTTTACATCTTTAAGTAGTAAAAAAAATTAAACAAAGAGGGAAGAAAAAAAAAAGAAACTCCATAATTTCAAAAGAAAAAAATACCAAATCATCAATAAACGGAAAGAGAGGGATTTAGGTTTCGTAGAAAATGTGAGAGATTGAGATTCGATTTTAAATTGCTTTTGTTTATGGAGGTAGAAATTAGAATCTCTGCGTAACTTAGATGAACATTCATTGTTTTCTTAGTTTTTGTTATGAAATTTTATTTGTATATTGTTATTTCTAAATCTGTTATGATTGGGAAACTGAATTTTGAATTTGATTTTGTTTGTAATGATTCTCAATTGAATTTTAGATCGGAGGTGTGAAATTATGAATAATGAATATTCATTATTTGCTTGTAGAATCTGTGTAACTAAGCTGAATATTCATTGTTTTCTTAATTTTTGTTAAGAAATTTTATTTGTATATTGTTTTTCTAAAGCGGTTATGTTTTGGAAACTGAATAGTGAGTTCAATTTTGTTTGTAATGATAGTTACTCAGTTAAGTTTTATAGATCGGAGGTGTAAAATTATAAATATGATTTCATTTGTTGTAAATTTCTGTTTTCTCAGTTGTTGAAGGTCTATGGTCAGTGTTTGGGGAGTTTGAGTTAGCTTCACATGGATTTGACAGGGAGAAGATGATCATGTCTCTCTGTTATGGTTATACAACTGCTCTCTTTGCCGCTCCTTTCCTTGGCATGCTTTCTGATTTGATGTGAGTCTCTAGTTTTACTCGCTATCAATACTAGATCAATTAGAAACCCTAATTATGTTTTTGTAATTCAGTATTTGTAAATATAAGATTTGTTTAATTATTTTATGTTGTAGTGATATTTATCAGCCAAATTATAGTATGAAGTTCCTTCCTTGTGGAAGAATTACTAACACTGATTGTTGATATTTCTCAATTCGCTGATGTATTTTATGTTGATTTTGGTGGATGTTTGAGATGATTATTATGGAGTACTTTTTATTTTGAAAATGCAACCTTCCGAGAACTGTGCATTTCCAAATTTTAAGGATGATTCTATGTGATGTCAGTTTCATTTTCCAGTGTATTACTTTTCAATGTTTCTATCAAATTGGTTAAAGCATGCTTCTACGTGTGATTTGAACTTGAAGCAGGATTTGCTATTACTGATATAAACATCTTTGTTATTCCAGAAGTACTACCTAAACAATGCACAATCAAGACATGCATTTTCCAAAAGAAATTTTGAAGTTTTTGTTAATGTTAAACTAACTTACTACTTTCTATATGTATAGAGGTCAGAAGAAAGTTTGTTTGATCTTTTGCATTCTACACTTATTTGTTGGTGTATGGAAGAAGATTACGCAGCAACCAAGCATTTTCATGACTAGCATATGTCTCTCTATGACCAATACAATATTCTCATTCAGTTTTGAGACTTGGATGGTCATTCAACATGAGAAGGTAATCAGTAATTTTCTTCTGTTATCTTCAGTAAGAGCTCAGTTCTTCCTTATTAAATAACTTTTTTGTATTTCGTGTGCAGCAAGGACACAGGCTTGACTCACTTAATGACACATATTGGTTAATAACTTTCTTTGAGTCCGCATGTTTTATTGCCAGCCAAATGTTTGCAAATTGGCTGTTTGATAATGATATGGAGAAAAACACTGCTCCTTCCTCTGCTGTCATCTTCTTAGCAATCATATGCTTCATTTTGCTCACCAGAGGATGGACAGAAACCCCAGGAACAACATCTTTTAAGGAGTATAGTATGTCCTTCTATACATATATTTTTGGTGGTAAGCTCGCATGCTTTTCTCAGGCGTCTTTACTCTTTATTCTTTTATAATAATAAACGGTTCATTATTTTATTTATTTTTAAAAAGTTACACTATTTTCAGTACCCAACATTTCTTTGGAAATCAGATAACTTATCAATTAGTAACCATGAACATTCTAGAATTACAAAGAAGCTAGTCCATTTGATTTATGTCGCTAGTAGATGAATTTTGATGCCTTGTCTTCAGGTCATGTATAGTCTTTTGCCATGAGTCAATGTTATAAAAGCCTATTTCTTTCCTTCATTATTTTCTACCTATTTACCCAAGCTTTCCTTTTCTTAATTGTTCTCTTCCCTTGCTATCCCTGATATATTTGGTTCTCAATTACTTTCCCTTGACAGTTTTTGCTTTGCATCGTTTTTATATTGTTTCATAAATATATGGTTCACCATTAATTCCTTTCTTGTGTTGCAAGAAACCGGCTACAAGAATCTACTGGAAAATGGAAATACCATAAGACAGGAAATATACCCGTAGTTGTTCAACTGTATTAAATTTGGATCTAATGGCTGAGATTTAACCTTTTTGACAGCATGAAAATGTATCTCGGAATTTGTTTTGCTCTTTTGCAATTGTTAAGTTTCTGATGATCAACCATTTGCTTGTGATCTTTTTATATGCAATTTTCCTTTTCAACAGTTCGATCTTGTTTTTATTTTAGTTTCATTTTCAAGCTGTATTAGACCTGAATGACATACTGATTATGATTTATAATCCACAGATAAAAGGATATGGCTGTTGACCTGGGCACAGACTAGCCTTCACTTCTCCATTGGACTTTTTTGGATTCTTTGGGCACCTACTGTGGTGGTATGATATCAAAATTTTAGAGTATAGCTTGTGATATACAGTGTCTTCAATTTATTTGGAGAATATTTGAAACAATTTGAACATGAGCATATTGCATTGGGTGAATGTTTTACTGGATTACTTTTGTTCAGGATCTTTTGTATTGGCGAACCTAGAAATGAACTTAATTCAGAAATTAATAAGGGATTTTGTTGTTCAGTTCATTATTTTAGGAAGATGTATCCATGATTGAATCTTTTTGAATAAAATGCTTCATGTTATTGAACCTGTTATATTTTCAGTTTCAGTATATATTTATGTGCTCTTAATGCATGTGATTTTAGGCTGATGGACGAGAAGTGCAATTAGGATTGATATTTACATGCTTTTTGGGCTCAAGGATGCTAGGAAGCACTGTTTTTCCGTGTCTCACTAGTGGACCATCATCACTTAGAATTGAGGACTGCCTAGTATTTGCATACATCATATTGGCTGTTCTCTTGTCTATTGTGGCCTATGACTATCAGGTGCAGTTATTATTGTCTTTAAAAAGTCTCAAATATACTTTTGGTCAGATTTTCAATCTTGAAGTCTACATTTGACTCATCAATTTTTCATGTGCAGGAAATTGGAGTTCTGGTGACACTTTTTAGCTTGTTTCATGCTTGTGTTGGCTTCGTTTTACCATCACTTGCTAGACTGAGGACCATGTAATCTCATTACAAATAGTTGTGCTTATTTGTTTGCTCAATAATGGATTTATATTTTTAATTTCCTTGTTTGCAGGTATGTACCTAATGAATTGCGTGGAGGGATGATGGGGCTCTCTCTTGCCCCTGCAAATGCTGCAATTCTGCTATCTGTGGTGCAGGTGTGTATTTATGCATAATTTTTTTTCTTTTTCTGAATTGTAGGAAACGTTTAATTATCCATTTTGGCATTATTAACATGAGTTGACATGAGCCATATCGTATGAGTAAAGATAAATTTTTGAGGTTTTGAAGTTAGAATGGCATAATTGTGGAGTCGATGGCATAAGAATTTGCTATTCAAGAGTGGCCCTGTTTAAATTCTTCCGTTGTTAGTAAAAGTAACAGATACTAGTCCTTGTTTAAATTCTTATTGTGCCATCAAGAGTCATCTATGAAATAATTTATCAAGCTGGCTGCCACTGCTTTGAAATTGGCCATAACTTTTTTGATTGCCCCCACCTTGTCCCTGAAGTTTATTAGCTTATAGGGTGATATTGCCTACATATTAGGTTCACAAAGAAGGGTTAAATTAAATCCATAGAATGATATTTTAGGTGTAATATACCTTTAGGCTCTGTTTGCGGGATTGGGGGGAGGGGAGTAGACAGTAGAGTGAAAAATAGAGAGATCTTCCATCTTTTTTGAAATAGTGATTTTGTAGAGAATGATAAACGAATGTTTATGATTAATATATTTAATTTTGAGAGTATTATAACAACAGATTGAATTCGAAGAAATTATATAAATCCTCCAAAATCCTCCTACGGTACAATAATAAACCCCCCAAAGTCATCCCCTCCCAAAGCCCTTCATCACTTTTACTTCTTCATTCCTTTTACCCAAATCCCTTTCCTCCCCTCCCTCCAAACTCGCAAACAGAGCCTTAAGGGGAGTTGTGGTACCGCAAGGGTTCTGTTTCTTAGTTGTTTTTTCTGGAACAAGGTTATGTTCCTAAGTTATTTAGTATTTATTACTTATTGTTAGTTTTATTATAAATGTTCGGAAATTTTCATTAAACATATTCAACAAGCAATAATTGATTGATAATTCACTTTTGCTACCCTTGGAAAAAGGCTACCAGGGTAATCCATCTCTTGAATATATGTTTGCAATATTCTCAATGCATCTGTCTAAAAATGATTTTATGAAGAAAAAAAAAGTATTTCTCAATCATTTTATTTGTATTTTCTGTCATATAAACTTCCTTTCTACTGTTGCAGGGTGGCTATTATCGAAATGTTGGAAATGCAACTCTAATGGCGTTTGGTGCGTTTGGTTTGTTATTAGCAGCTGGATGCATGCATGCCCTGAAGCAATGTGGGAAGCAACCTTATAACAACTGGCATAAACAGTGAATGCATATATACACCCCCTTTTGCAGGATTTGGGTAGTGGTGGATACAACTGGTTCTCTCGTTGCACACTACTACGGGGTGTAAAAAGATTAATAACTTAGATGATGAAATTGAAAATGCAGGCAAGAGTGAAAGGAAATCAGAGAAACACAACATCAACTATTAGTGAATACAGCATCAGCTTTTAGTGAATGCTGAACTGGACTGTTATTGGGGTACTTTCTGTTAAGGAGACTGAACATTGAAACTTCACAGTTTAATTCATTCTTTGAATTCAGTCTGTGATAACAAGTTCTCTTCTACTTCATGTCTACCATTTCAAATTATGGAAGACTAATGGGCTTATGATTCAGCCGATATATTGTAACTTCCATTCTTTTCTCCTTGTGTTTGCTTATCTCCGATATGATCAACTAAGCAAGCATCTGAAGCCGCTATCACAATTTGCAAACGGAGGAACATGGAAGTTTCTCTGGAAATGCACATGAAGATCACAAGGTGAAAATTGATTCTTATCATTTAGGCTTTGTTAGCGTCACTAATGTGAGTTGGGATTGTTAGTTATAGAGAATTTAGTGTATCAGTATTAGTATTAGTATAACCTATATAACACCTGACTAATCCTTGCATGCTAACAAGTTCTGAGCAAAAAAGAAAAAAGTTTTTATGGTGTCAACACTTGCAACCGTGTTAATGTGATTTTTATTAATGTGGGGTACACAAATCTAGCAAGTAGGTAGGTATGCTTATTCTTCTATTTGTGCTTGTATTATACCAAAAGGAGCAATGTAAAAAAACTTCCTGATAAATAGATGTTAGTTTAATGTTTTTTCACCTATCAGGAGGAGTAGTTATTTCTGTAGGTTATAAAAGTATTTATTTTCTTTTCTTTCAAAAAAAAAGTATTTCTTTTGAAGTTAATCCAAACTCATCATAACAATCACAATTTAATGTCTGAAGGAATTTTTTCAGATGGAGACCAATGTTTGCTTTGAAGTTAATTTTTTTCTTTTTCTGGTTGATCTGCAAATATAAAAAGTAGAGATTAAAGACCTAAGGTATATTAAAAAAAAGGTTGTAACTTTGAATAGCAATTGTGTTTGCCAAATCGGTTGCGTTTCACACAACTTATTGAAATTGCTGCGGTCTCTAGAAGATATCAGTTGGCACTGTCAAGAGTAGTATCCAACTAAACAGTGAACTTTGAATAGTGAGTAATATTTACTAGTAGTTTCAGTTATACTCCCACTCTTCTATACATTTCACACCTTTTACAAGTGGTTTTAACAAAAATAAAGGGCAAATGTTACTCCAGATTGCTTTAACTCTAAATTGGTTAAACAAAAATAAAGGGCAAGAGTCTAGATTAATTACAACAACAACAAAAAAAGTGAGAGGGCTTTGGATTTACCATCTATTAGGAAGTTAAGTTCATGGTGCGTGTATCATATATTTAATGTACAGTCTTGCTTTACAATTCCAGCGTCTAATCAGATTTTAGACCTTATTATTCATCTGACTATCGATAATTAACTATATGATAGAAATCATAAATTAAATACTATCTCTGTATCGGTAAGACTCTGAATCCCAATTTCAGGTGCCATTCATCTATTCATCATAATGTAGTTGTTCCCTTATCCACTTTGTAGCTACCCACTTCTCCCCTTTAATCACGGGGCAGCTCCCATGGAGTGATGTCTGCCAAAGATTATATAGAAAGATCGTCAAACAACGTGCATGAGATCAAAAGTATTTTTTAAATTTAGCAGGCATAATTAGTATTACATGCTGAGATTCACAACGGTTGCAAGTGAGTGATCCTTCCTCTCACCCACCTAGTAAAAGTATTTCATTGAAGGCTATAAATTTCAACTTGAAGGAATAGTGTTGAAACATCTTTTTATGTCTTTTCTTTCAAGTTTGAAATTCTAGAGAACCTCCAGTTTGAAATACCTCATATTGTTTGATTATTTAAAAATACAGAAATATATATATCAATCCTCATTTTCTCTACTTTATTTTTTCAAATTAGTAAAAACTATACGCAAGTCTTTTCGATTCGTCTCACTCATAACATCAATAGTTTCCCTCAAAAAGAAAAAATCAATAGTTGATTTTCTGTGATGTAAGTCTCCTAATCTCTTGTCTTAATCCCTACTCATTATTTTCTTTTGAAATTTAATTAAATGACAGCTGAATTCAGTTTCTCTATAACTTTTGCAGTTATGTAGATAAATATATTAACATAATTTGAGAGATTATTTACTTGTAAGTTCATAAAAAAAATAAAGAATAAATTACACACCCCTCCCCTTATAATATACACTCCCCTTCTTTAAAAGTAAAAACCTTAATTAAATTATACTCCCCTCCCCTAAGAGATGTTTGGATTACAATCCCCTCCCCTAAGAATTATTTAAGTACTATATTTCAATCCATATATACATAAATAAATATTTTTTATGATATCTACAAATTTCGATCCATCATTCAAGAAAAAGTAATCATTTCTTTTTAATTAATATCAATCTTAAAAAAAGTTTGATTATTTTATTATTAACTTAATGATTTAGAATATAAAATACATTTTTTATTACCCATAACTCATTGGTTTGGTAATTTTAAAAATTAATTAATTTTGTATTGTATTAAAAATAAAAATAAAAAATATTAAAGGAGTGAAGTGTAGATTTTAACATTACAAGGAGGGGAATGTAATTCAAGCTTCTCTCAAGGAAGGGGAGTGTAATTTTTTCTAATATGTTTTGCTAAAGAGGAGAGGGAAGTGTATATTTTGACATAAGAGGAGATGATAGTGTAATTTACTCAAAAATTAAACAGTTTGTCTTCAATCATCAGACGTAATTTTACACCTAAAATCTTGAAATTCTGAGTTGTCTTATACCTTAATCTGTTAGCCCCATTCAAACCTTAAATATGCAAGTTATACAGTCCAACCGACTTGCCAATTACAATCCTTTTCACCCTTTCTCTTACCTATCATTATTTGATTAGTGGTATGGATAACTTTGATCCTCGCTCAATATGAAATCGATATGAATTATCTCAGAAACGTTGTTCTCAAGTCTTCATTTCATTACTCATTAGTGTTGCCCAGAAGACGAGTAAGAAAAGTGATTGTATCGAACATGTCAAGAATAAAAATACTAACCGGATCAATTGTACCATTAGGGAACAACGAATAAAATAGAAGTCCGTCTCCTTTCAGTGGCTTGATTTTTAAACCAATGCAATCCTCAAAATTATAGCTACTGTCCATGTTCAACCCATTCTACACAATAATAATGCACAAATTAGTAAAGTGCGTAGCTAATTATGTGAGTCGAGATGCAGAGACAAAGTAGATTTTACCTCAAACGGAAACATGGTCTCCCCACCTTCTGGAACATCTGTTAAATACAGCAAAAATGAAGCCACCTGCATGGTAACCAAAACCGACATTCTGAGTAAAAAACAGTTGGATAGACCAGTCATATACGGAACAAATCATACGATCCGTCTAAGCCTCTAATTGGATTGAATGTGCATGAGAACTAGTGAAAATCAGTTTATATCATATCGAATCCATCAAATTCGTTCAATCAATGTCCTTAGAGGAATGTAAATGTAAAATTTTAAGGTCCTCTGGTAACCCATTCTCAACTAAATTTATTCAATAAAAAATTTATAAATGAATCGATATATGGCATTAAAAAATATTCTAATGATTATTATTTTGGTAATGAAAATGATATTTTATATGAAAAAAATGAAGTTAAAAATAGATATGAGTGTCTACCGAAATATTGTATGAATTTAGTATGAACTAGTATAGTTAGAATGATTCTTGCTAACTTGCGCTTTAAGGACAATTTTGTTTTGAAAATAACAAGTTTTTCCAAAGTTTAACGCACGATTTTTAAGCCAAATATTGTTATATTAACTTTTACGATGAATATTTCTATATGCCTAAAACATGTTAGCATTTGCCAATTAGAATTTATTTGTAAGTATCCAAATTACAAGTTACGAGTTTCTAAGATATCTAATCTACATTAATTCATCTAGTAAGATGAGTGGCTTGAGTTCACAAGTTATGCGCCGTGATTGGGATTCGAACTCCGACACATCAACTTATGTGTGTAAGTTTTCAAGTGGCTAAAAAAAAGATGATGAGTGACTCGTTTATCAAGTGTGTTTCTCTTGGAATGTATAAATGAATCAATATAATTATTATTATTTTTGAATAAAAATGAACCAATATAATTTATTTTTACTAATATACAATAATTCAACTAGTAAGATGAGTGACCCACCAATCAAGTTATGAGTGACAGATTAATAATATTGATTTTAGTGATATTCATGTATATATAAGGAGTGGGTGACTCGCTTATCAAGTGTGTTTCTCTTGGAATTTATAAATGAATCAATATAATTTTTTTTAGATGAATATTATAAAAGATGACTTCTCTCAATTTTTTTTTATAAAAGATGACTTCTCTTGGAATTTATAAATGAGTCAAATTCTGCACACTTGATAAGTCTCTGTGTCAGTGGGTAGACGATGAGGGGTAAGGATTGTCTACTTTTAAGGGGGGAAAGACACCTAACTTTCTTCCTATCTCTCGTCTTTTCCCTCCATATTTTTCGAATTTCTATCTCCTTTTTTTGCCTTAAGTCACGCAAAGGTAGAGACGGGAAAGGTAGAAAATCCAATTATAGAAGATGAACTCTAAAGGCATTATTATTTACAAGGTTTAATTGCATTTTTAGTCACCCTATTTTATTAAACTCAAAAATAGTCCCCCTATTTTAAAACCAAACTTTTTGATCCCTCTGTTTTCATATTTGCTGC
>Ga0315913_1010182_pt1 | contig 10897 bp, 8 predicted proteins | sample MpolsnodulesMG_FD_207736 | JGI IMG/M metagenome (GOLD analysis project Ga0315913, IMG submission 207736) | Medicago polymorpha root nodule microbial communities from Los Angeles, California, United States - small nodules | ecosystem: Host-associated > Plants > Roots > Nodule | place: USA... | reverse complement strand
ATTGCAGTTTTAGCCCCCTAACTTTCCCAAAGTTGCGATTTTGGCCCCCTAAGAAAAAAAACTACAAAACAGCCCCCCAAGTTTTGTAACTGTAGCAGTTTTGGCCCCCCAAGGCAAAAAAATAAAATAACACGTGGCACCTCACTTAGGGTGCCACGTCAGCGTAGATCGAGTCAATATCAGCTTTGGGGGCCAAAACTGCTACAGTTGCAATATTGAACAAGAAACGCTAAAACAAAAGATGGAGCGCTTGCAGCAAATGTTTGGGAATTTTGTACCTATTATGAACTCTTCAATTCAACCAGAAGGAGAGGATGATAATGGAAACGATGAGATAGATGAATTTTAGTTTGGTTGCTTTTATTTTTGTATCTTTTGTTAGATCAAAGATATCATGATCTTTTATATTTTAGACAACTTTATATTGGCAACTACTAGGTGGATTGATGATAAACTTTAGTTTGGTTACCTTTATATTTTGATACTACATGCCGATGTTTTGTTTTTATGAGTGTACTTTTATGTCCCTACTTAAAACTTGATGTGTATCAAATTATTATTATGACATTCATGAGAGTTAGAGTTAAATATAGAAACATAATGAATATGTTAAACATTATTTTGGCACTAAAAATTGGGAATATTGAGTCAATTTTTTTTAAAAAAATATATATAATTTTAGAGATGGAACGTCAATGTGTCTCTGCAGGGACCGGATATTGGTAAATAGAGATGGAGATTGATACCTTTATGACAAAACTTAGAGATGAAATTTTTATATTTGAGACGGTAGTTTTCATCTCCAACAACTATGAATTTTGCTTCTTAGTATTGATCACAGTAGAGAGAGAAGGAGGAGGAAGTGAGAGAAAGCTAAGTTTTTTCTTTTTTTAAGGAAATGAGAAAGTTAAAAGTAGAAAATTGAAATGTATTTTAAAAGGAAAATTATAAACACTAATAACTAAGAGAGTTACAGGATCACCACATTTTTTGGAAAATGTTACAAAATCACCACATTAGTAATAATTTTATAAATGTTACAAGGTGAGTGTTACTAAAAGTCATAAATGTAACCAAAAAAAAGAGCCTGACACCATCCCACTCTTCAGTTTTCTGGAAGAACCAAATTATAAGAGACGTAAGGTTCATTAGGATCAGGTTTTTGATTCAAGTGTGTTTCTTCAATTCTTTGTAATGCCATGGTGTTGATATATGGAATTCGATTATTTTTGTTAATTCGCATTGTTTTGTTATAAATGTTGTCGTTTCACTTTTTAGGGACTGTGGGACATAGTGAGAAGCTGGCTCTTGTGTTTGCTATCCTAACGCTACCCCCAGGTGCACCTATTTGAATCACTAAGAACTTACGCATTTGCGGAGATTTCCATAGTGCCATAACCTACATATCCATGATTATTGAACATGTGATCATACTAAGAGACTGAAGTCGCTTCCATCATTTCAAGAACAGATCCTGCTCGTGCAAAGGGTACCGGTTATAATGGAATCAAACCATTGCATGATCATGTTTGGTCTTGTTCAAGGACAAACCTTTACATATTTTCTGAGTATTCGCTTTTGGTGTTGTTCACGGTTTGCTGCATTGTTTACAACCTCATAGGCTAGTCGGAGTCATACCCTCAAATTCAAAAACATATCATGTCATTAATGTTCTTATTTTTATTGAATGTCTCCGAAGGGACATGTTCTTATTTTTATAAAATGCATATGATTTGAGGGTTGTAAGCCTATAAGAGGATGGGGATCACTTGCATTTTTCTTTCTTTATTTCTACATAGGTGCAAGAAATTACGAAACAACTCAATTTCGTTGACATACAGAAGGAATATTGACTTTGGTTAGATAATCAAATGTAAAAGAAAAGACAGCATAGAAGCAGGGAAGTTTGAATGGTGATGTGCATTTACTGGAACTTGTTGGTGTGCTTAAGGTGGAAGGGATACTTTGGTGTTGGGTTGTGCTGAAGTTTGTGACTGTTGGATATGTCTATCCTGGATTGGAAACATGTTATTAGAGTTTATTAAAGAAATGATTCAAGGAAACTTAATAATCTACTACATAATTATATTTGAATAAAAAGAGGTATCAAGATTGAAGAGGTGTATGCCATAATTAACTCCTTGAAGATGACTTTGATATTGCAATCTCCTTGCAAATTTGGGCCATTGTAGGGCGACTATGTGGGCTCTCAGTTAAGCAATGACATGCAATCCTTATAATTGATACCACCTCTTTTGCGATATCATTAGTAGGACAAGCGAGGCGTTGATCTAATATGGCAGTCAACGACATAACGTCACTAGTCAGGCCTACGGTACCTGATTGCAACAACGTAGATACAATGTCTCCAGGATGCTTTCCAAAAAATATTTCCAAGGTTAACACCCCGAAACTATACACATCACACCTCTCATTTACTTCCATTGTGTATACAAGTTCTATAACAAACAATGAGAGTTATCAATGTCAAAAATAGGGCTAAAGAATAAACATAAAATGTAGACAATTAATATAAACTATAAACTGCAAAATCATTATATGACATATTAATCAATATAAAGAAAGGAAATTAACCTGGAGCAGTGTATCCAAAGGTGCCTACAAAAGAGGTCCAATTGGAAGAATCGAGATTAAGAAACTTAGCTGTTCCGAAATCTGAGACATGAGCAACATATTCCAAATCCAAAACAACATTCTTACTAGATATATCACGATGAACAATTGAAGGTGAGCAATCATGATGCATATAACATAAAGCATTAGCTACACCTTTAATGGCATTTACCCTCCTATTCCAATCTAACATAATTGCTTGCTCATTGTCTTTCAAAATATTGTGGACACTACCTTTCTCCAAGAGCTCATAAACTAAAAATGAGTGCAATGGGTGTGAACAATACCCGTATAACTTAACAATGTTTCTATGTCGGATTTCTGTTAAAGCTTTGATCTCACTTGCAAAAGCTTTAAAATTAGACGTTTCTCCATGTTGTAATGAATGGAGTTTCTTCACAGCTACAACTTGTCCAGTAGGCAACTCTGCTTTGTAAACACTTCCATGACCTCCAACCCCAATGAGATACTTGTTGTCAAACTCTTCAGTGGCTTCAATAATGTTCTCATACACCATTTTTCCATCAAAGCTCCATATTGCAAATAGATTTTCAGTTTGAAATTCTTCTGTCGGCTTGTATTCTTTTGTGATTGAAGTTCGGCAGAAAAGGAATGAGAGCCCATAAACAAATAATGCTAACAATAGAGTACCTAGAGTTATAGGTAAAACTAGCACCAAAATTTTGTTCGTTTTATAACTATGAAAATTGCTACCTGCTGTTGAGCAAGGCTTTAGACCAGAGACATTACCACACAAGCCTTTGTTATTTCCAAGCGCTTCATTTGGAGCTTTTAGGAAGGCTGGAATGCTAGGAACCTGACCCTCAAATTGGTTGTATGATATATCAACAGTTATCAAGCTTAACATCTCACCATAGCTCAAGGGAATGGTGCCAGAAAAATTATTATGTGAGAGATTCAATGTTTCTAAGTATTTTAACTGTCCAAACATTGCTGGTATGGTTCCATTCATTAAATTTCCACTAAGATCAAGATTTTGAATAACATTTAGTTTTCCAATCTCATCCGGAATGTTTCCTTCAAACTTATTTTGGCTCAAATTCAACTTCAATAACAAAGATAACCTTCCAAGTTCTTTTGGGATAAAGCCACTTAAGTTATTTGTTGCAAGCTCCAAGGTAGCTAGTTCCTTCAATGATGCAATACATACAGGAACTTCTCCCGATATATGATTGTTACTCAGCGATAGTTGGATCAATGAAGATAAGCTGCCCAACTCCTTTGGAATTTCTCCCGTAAGTTGGTTTGAGGACAAGTCAAGTATATGTAAATTGGTTGCTTCAGCCAGTTCTGGTGGTATACTTCCTGTTAAACTATTGTTGGAGATTTTAAGGCTTGTGAGATTCTTGCATTTTCCCCAGTCTGAGGAAATATGACCATAAAAATTATTATCACTCAATCCCATGTAGTCCAAGTTTGGATACACACCAAAGCTATCTGTTATATTTCCAGTTAGTTGGTTATGTTCAAGTCTGACTCTACGAAGGCTGGAGCAATTCTTTAAACTCTGGAATTGGGCCTGTGAACCGGTTATTATGAGCAGCGAAAGATGTCAACCTTCCACCAACACAAATATTGTGAGGTAAGTAACCTATGAAACTATTATCAAATAATTGTACATTTTTTAAATTTGTTGTCCTGTTCATTTCAATTGGAATATTTCCACTAAGCTTGTTAGAGAAAATATTTAACTCGGTGAGTTTTGTCAAATTTCCAATAGTGGAAGGAATTTCTCCAGAGAGGTTGTTTAGATAAAGGAAAATAGAATCCAAATTGACCAAGTTACCGATGGAAGACGGGATTGGTCCCGAGAGGTTGTTTTGAAAAAGGAGAATAGAATTCAAATTGACCAAGTTACCAATAGAAGATGGGATTGGCCCAGAGAGGTTGTTACTTGACAACTGGATTGTGGAAAGGGAATAAAGCTTTCCAACTTCAATTGGAATGCTTCCAATAAGATTGTTTCCATAAAGATATATCCAATATAAATTGCTCAAGTTTCCTATTGTAGAAGGGATGGTGCCAGATAGATAGTTATTAGAGAAATCAAGTTCACCAAGTTGTTTTAGAAATCCAATTTCTTGAGGAATGGAGGCAAAAAGACTATTATTTCAAATATATAGTAACATAAGGTTGACCAATTTCCCAACTTCACTAGGAATATGGCCAGAAATTTGGTTGTTATATAACTTGAGAAGTGTTATATTGGCTAAAAGTTCAATTGATTTTGGTATAAAACCAATGAGATTGCAGCTACTGATATCAAGTTCTATTAAATTCCTCATCTTATGAAGTTCCTCTGGCATGGAACCAACAAGACCACTTTCTTGGAGATATAAAATCTCTAGATTTCTTAACTTGAAAATATCTTGTGAAATGGAACCAATGAAGTAATTTTTTGCAAGTGACAAATGCTTTAGGTCCATTTTCCATATTCTCTTAGGAATGTTGCCATAAAGCTTGTTTCCTCCAACAGAAAGATGTGACAAGTTTGTTATCTTTTCTATTGAAGCTGGTATAATCCCTATATGATTAGACCAAGAAATATCAAGTGTTGTGAGATTCCTCAATCTACCTATTTCTTTAGGAATGGACCCACTTAAATCATTATTACCTAGAAATAATGTAAGTAGACCAACCAACTGGGTTATCTCAGTTGGAATAATCCCAGAAAGATGATTACCACTAAGATCAAGATATGATAGTTTGGACAAATTACCAACACTATTGGGAATGCTACCAAATAGTTTATGTTGTGATAAATCAAGAGTGTTTAGATTCGACATTCGACCAATGTGGTGTGGAACAACTCCATAGAAGGAGTTGTTTCTTAAAACTAAGCTTTGGATTTTTGGAAGTGATGAGATATTGAGACTTTGAAGTGTACCTTTTAGTCCAATATTGGCAAGATGTATCTTGTAGATAGATTTTGACTCATCATCACATGTGATTCCCACCCAATTGCAAGGCTTATCACCAAACCATGAAGAGAGCAAAACCTTGCTTTGGTTGTCAAAGCTTGCTTTCCATTTCAATAGAGCATTTGCTTCACTGCTTTGTATTTTTGCTGATGTGGCCATTACAATCATACAAAAGAACACAAAAACACAATTCGTTGGTAAAATCTTCATAGTATGAAGCATTGAATATACAAGAAGTGAGTTAATGGGAGATGAGGGTGGCATTTATATAGGAAAGGTTCATTAGATAATAAAATAAAAAAATTTAATTAGTTTTTTGTGTAATTAGAAATTTTGTTAGTGTATAATTATTTTGAGATTTGTTATCTCAACAACCATTTTGGTGACAACTTTTGGGACAACCATTAATTTACAAAAAAAAAAGTAAATCTTGACACAAAAACCTAAACAACAGAGAGAGAAAGTAAAAACATAATGTAAGTATGAGAGAGAAAGTTGTCACAAAAGTTGTCAAAAAATGATTGTACAAATATCATTTCTCAATTATTTTACACATACATGTAGGGGTGTACATGGGTTGAGTTGGGTAATTGGGTGAGTATGATTTTAAAAAATGAAAAACCTATTAAAACAAATAGGTTTCAGGTAAAATTAAAATCAGATCCAATAACTTCACAAAAAAAAAAAAACTCAGACGCAATAAACCCAATTACCCACTAATGCCAACATTTTTATTTATATTTTCATGGGAAAGAAGGAGAATACCAAAGATTTTGGTCATAAATCAAGTCTAATTTCCAAAATTGACACAAGACATTCTCTATATCGAAAATCAAAACATGTTAAAGTTACAAATTAGGATGTTGTCATTTTTGTTATTTTGATGTTAATGCAATTTTATCTCATGTAACTTTAGTTTGTTGCAAGTATTTTATGATCAGTTTTATTATTTCATATTGATATTTATTATTCTATGATGCTAAAATACAGTGAAAATAAGCAATACAATTTTTTTAAGAAAATAAAAAAGTTGGATAATTTTTATGAAAGAATATGAGGACTCATCATTTAGTCATTTAAAATTAACAAAAAAAATAATAATAATTTTGATAACCTACTACCCAACACAACCCAAACCAAAAATTAATGGGTTTATCCAAACCGACTCAATGGTGTAACGAGTAGTTATTTTACCTTGGCCAAACCGGAGTACCCTATTCGGTTCGAGTCTTGGGTTTGGCTAAACCCAATCCAAACCGACTCATGTCATACGAGTCATACGAGTGTCATAAGAGCGTCGGACACCGACGCGTGTCAGACACCGTAACATGCCTAATCCTAGAGGTATCCTTGCTTCATAGACAATACTATGTTGAGAATCTCTAGTCTAGATTTTGATGAAAGGCTCAGACTCACATCTTTTGTAGTGGTCTTCAACAACAGTCTAAATCACACTTTAATGCAACAACATTTGGCGCTCTTATGTCCAAAAGTTCAAAAACTACAAGCCAGTCATGTTTTGTGAAATGTGCACTTGAGATCATCCTACATGTTTTTGTCCTCCAATCAATGAAGAGGTAAACAATATAGAAAATAAACAATGGCAAGGAAATTATCATGGGAACTACCGGAAGAACAATAATTTCAATTACGATCACATGCTAGACACACACCAACATAATTAACAATTTCCTACTCAATAAGACTAAACTTCAAATAGAGAAAATACTCTCATTCAATTCGTGCAGTTTGTAGACAACAACAAGAATGATACTGCACTAAAAAAATCTTGAGGCACAATGAAAATTGCAAGCTATTACAACCGGAAGTGAGAAGGACTTGGGAATAGGACGGTATAATCATAGAACGCACTTATCTAAGAAGATGGTCATTACAACTTGAGAGCCTGTTCTCTAAGTTTCGCCAGTGACGGATCCAAAAATTCTAGGTTCTGGGGGCAAAATTTATATATATAGTTTCTGCCGTCACACCCTCTAAGACACCAATAAAAATTAGCCACATGAGCCAACTACTTTATTCCTTTAGCTATTCACCAGATTAACAAGTTGCTAAAAAATTCTATCAAAAAAATAAAAAAAGTTGCTGAACAATTCTTTAAAAATAAAAAGTTGCTTAACAATTATTATTAGTTTTTTTTCAATTAATTTAATTGCAAATTATTGGTTCTATTTAGAATCACGTCGTCTTTCAATCTCTGGATAGATCTTCTCCTTCCAATCTGTACACATCTCATTTCCTTCCGATTTTCTCATGAATCCTGATTTGTATCACATATGCTTGTGAATCTGTCGTAAGTTCATCGTTTCTCAAGGTTCAATATTCCCAATCGAGTCTTTGTTAACCACCAACACCCAATGGTAACCGCCAACGGTAAAATGAAACACAATTACGTCAAAGTTGGACTTCTCATTGCCGTTGAAAGAGGTTGAACCGGTAGCAGGTACCGAAACACAATAAAATAAATGGTTGCAAAGTGGAACGAACAAGTAGCAGGTAAAGAAACAAAAAAAAAGTGGATGAAGTGGATACTTTTTATTGGTGTGTGTTAGAAGGGTGTTGTGCCCTAGCATTCCTATTAAAAATATTACATTAAATTTTTTAAACTTGTGGGTGGCAGCTTACTTTACATTTTATTTTTAAAAAATGCTACACCTTATTTTAAATTACAATGATTTAGAGAATTATAGTATGTATATATATATATATATGAGTGTAGTTAACTCAACATTAGTATCCATGTTGCAGGTCTTCGTGAGCTTAACTTAGTTGGTAAGAACAATGCATAATATATGCAAGGTCTAAGATTCGAACCCCAGACACCACAACAAAAAAAAAGTATCCATGTTACAGTATTGCAGATTGCATGTTAGGAATGGTAGTTTGCATTTGAATAGACAATTACACTAGGCTTTTGAAAATTTTAATGGGGGCACATGCACCCATTGTGTATGTTGTAGATCTGTCCTTGAGTTTCATATTGAAAATTTTGAAAAGGTGACAATTCAACATCGTTCTTGCGATTCTATTCATTTCAGCTTCGATTCTATTCATTTCAGCTTCAATAGCGTGCTCTCCTACTATGGTTCTATGGGTTTCCCCATAAACTTGTCATCTTTTTTGTGTGCAAATGTGGCATTCCTTAAGAAACAGAATATTAAGTGGTTTTCTTTTAAGTTTTTACCAAAACTATGAAGAGTTTCTTATGATCCATTTATAGTTAAAACCCTAAAAGGATAGAGGTTTCCCAAGCTAATTCCATGATAATGAATCTATATAGCAAAAAGACATTGCATCAAATACACTAACATTTTTGTCCATTATCTAGTCAAACATACATTACATTGGACATGGGATACCAAAGTACACGCAAAGACACACTAATAGTTCTAATTATAGTTTAGAACTGTATTTATTTCAAATACATACATTATTCTTTATATATAAGGTTTGACATTTGCGCGTTATATTTTCCCCTATATCACACTTTAAGATGAGTCCATACATTAAAGCTCCAAGAAGGTGAAAACCCTTATCTTTTATGTATGGATTTGAAAATGATGCAATATAAAGGAGAAATAATGTGCATATACAACTAGTTAACATCTAGATGGCATAAGGATGGTCAACAGACTCATCCACAACATTATTAGGTACCCAAGCAATGGCCTTCTTGCCAACAAAATGGCAAACATGGGCTGTTCCAGGCTTGACTTTGAGAACTTTATAGAGATGATCAGGATTCATACCTCTTGTATCTTGGTGACAAATAGTTAGTGCCTTAGCTTTAGTTCCATCAGAAGCAACCAATGGCACCATGTAAACTGTTGTTGCATTAACTTTGTGGCATTTTTGAAATTAAATCTATGACACATCACTGCGTTGTTTCCAATTTTCTTCACTTCGTCCACCCTATATTGATCTTGGGTTTGGGCAAAGGAGCTTGTAATTACCTTAATATTGGTTCCTAGCTTTGATATGGCAAAACGTATCATTGATTTCAGGCATAGTGCACAATACTTATCTTCTCCTTTAGCTGATGGGTGTCCACAATAGCTGTCAAAAGTTTGTCTATCTTTTTTATCCCATGTGGGAGCTCCAAAAGGTAGACTTATTTCTTCACTTGTTTTTTCACCCTGCTTGCGAGTTCTTGTTTTTTCACTCGACTTCCAAGCTCCAAATGGTTGGTTTATTTCATCTTTTGTTTTTTCACTCGACTTCCATGCTCCAAATGGTTGACTTATTTCCTCATTTGTTTTTTCACTCGACTTCCAAGCTCCAAATGGTTGGCTTATTTCCTCATTTGTTTTTTCACTCGACTTCCATGCTCCAAATGGTTGGCTTATTTCGTCATTTGTTTTTTCACTCGACTTCCATGCTCCAAATGGTTGGCTTATTTCGTCACTTGGCTTTTTGCTCGACTTCCATGCTCCAAATGGTTGGCTTATTTCCTCATTTGTTTTTTCACTCGACTTCCATGCTCCACCAAATGGTTGGCTTATTTCCTCAATTGTTTTTTCACTCGACTTCCATGCTCCAAATGGTTGGCTTATTTCCTCATTTGTTTTTTCACTCAACTTCCATGCTCCAAATGGTTGGCTTATTTCCTCATTTGTTTTTTCACTCGACTTCCATGCTCCACCAAATGGTTGGCTTATTTCCTCATTTGTTTTTTCACTCGACTTCCATGCTCCAAATGGTTGGCTTATTTCCTCATTTATTTTTTCACTCGACTTCCATGCTTCAAATGGTTGGCTTATTTCTTCATTTGTTTTTTTACTCGACTTCCATGCTCCAAATGGTTGGCTTATCTTCACTTTTTTTTTCACCCCTAGTGGGAGCTCTTAAATGTTTAGGTTGAGTATCATAATTCTTGTGGATGCCCAAACTAATTTTATTTCCAGGATATAAGTCGTGTTGGAAAAACATAGTCAAATACTGCTTAACTTCTTCACCTCTAATGGGTACATTGGTTCTGCTCTCTGCAACATGAAATACAAAAAGCTTCTAACTCTATTGATAAAATACACAATGGATATGCAACTGCAAAATATATGAAAATGATCACATGTCAAAGAACTATCCTTTCCCAATTAGTATTAGCATTTAGCATTATGAATCCCAGAGCATTTAAATACCTCAATTATTAGTAATTTTGACAAAACTACTGTAGAATATTTTTTTTAGGGAATTTAGTTAATTATGTGAACAGATGCTACACTTGATATCATTATATTTAATTTTTTCACATGTCACATTTCATATCATTCAATTGTGACTGAATATGGACAACAATTTCATAT
>Ga0315913_1010181_pt1 | contig 10898 bp, 8 predicted proteins | sample MpolsnodulesMG_FD_207736 | JGI IMG/M metagenome (GOLD analysis project Ga0315913, IMG submission 207736) | Medicago polymorpha root nodule microbial communities from Los Angeles, California, United States - small nodules | ecosystem: Host-associated > Plants > Roots > Nodule | place: USA... | reverse complement strand
ATTTGATCACTAATCAATTAAGACTCACAATTGATAAATAGCTAATATAATTATTATTATGATATTTGCCCACATAATGATATTGGAATATAATTAAATAATAAAATATTCCAACAAGTACTGCTTAGATTTGTTGAAAGATTTCAGATTCTTAGGATCCAAACCTACCCCTACACCTCTTGATACCACAATCAAGCTACATCAAGATTCTGGTAAGCCTTTTGAAGATGTTTCATCATATAGGAGATTAATTGGGAAGCTTCTCTACTTGAATACAACACGTCCTGACATAACCTTTGCTACACAACAATTGAGTCAGTTTCTACATGATCCTACCATGACACACTATCATGATGCATGTAGAGTGATCAGGTACCTTAAGCATAACCCAGGCAAAGGTTTATTTTTTCCCCAAAGATTCTGAATTGCAAGTTCTAGGGTACTCAGATGCAGATTGGGCTGGCTGTATAGATTCAAGGCGTTCAATCTCCGCTTATTGTTTCTTCTTGGGACCATCTCTTATTTCTTGGCGTGCAAAGAAACAACAGACTGTATCCAGATCATCATCAGAAGCTGAATATAGAGCACTTTCAACAGCCACATGTGAACTACAATGGCTTCTTTACTTACTCAAGGATTTTCAGATCACTTGCACTAGACCACCAATGCTCTATTATGACAACCAGAGTGTAGTTCACATTTCTTCTAACCCAGTTTTTCATGAAAGAACCAAACATCTGGATATTGATTGTCATCTAGTTAGAGAAAAGGTTTAGAAGGGAATACTTCGTTTACTACCAATTTCTTCATCAGAGCAAATAGCAGATTTCCTTACCAAAGCTCTTGCAACTCCAAAGTTCACCTCTTTCATTTCCAAGGTTGGGATGATAGACATTTATCATGCTCCAGTTTGTGGGAGGCTATTAAAAGATGAATGTGAGTCCACTGATAGTATAAAGAGTCAACTGATTCACAATTAACAGCTGAAAGATTTTATTGTTATTGTTTTTATTTCACATTATGATGGAGATATTTTAGGGATTTGATAGGAACAACAATTAACATAGTGAAGGATTGCACGCTCCATCTTTCTCTATAAATCAGAATTATAATTCTACATTTCAATTCAATGAGAACACTTTCCATTCACATATTTATGTTTCTCTTCTTTGTATGAATTTTACTTCTTTCAACACATTTTAAAAAGAGCAACTTAATTCGCAACTAAACTCAATAATATATTCGATGGCTAAAAATTCTTTTTATAAGAATTTTTCGAAATCCAAAAACAATAAAAAGGAATAACTACATTGGTAAGACATGGATACGACTCGAGCAAATTTTAAATTCAAGAATTTAAACAAGGGACCTAACTCACTCATCATTCTCATTAGAGAAAGTTCTATTTTCGTTTCAAAGTTGTCTTAAATGAGGTCTTTAATACCTGTTTAAAGTAAATTTTCAAATAAATCTACATGTGCCATAAGAGGAGTTAGGATCATCTTCATGAAATTTTTTCTTCTCCCAACAAAAATTGCTCAATCCTGAAGAAACTATCCAAAATACTCATGTGTGACTTAACTCACGTAGATGTATAACCAGCGTGACTTAAGTGACGCTCGATACATTGTCTGATTTCAACTTGAGTTGACTCACGTTGGGTTATGTTATAAAAACAGAACAACACCATAGGAATTTCCAAAACTCCATTGTTATGATTTTGATCTCCGTTGTTGCGATTTTCTCCATGCTTAAGCCAATCAACGCCACTTACAACCCCAAGATCAAGTAAGTATTTATTATCCTATTTTTTTTATTGAATTGTTAGATTTTTTTGGCTTTTTTTGGATTCTTTAGGATTTGATTTGGAAGTTGGTTTTTGATTGAATTGTTAAATGTTGATTAGAGTAGAAATTGTTGATTAGAGTATAATTGATTGAATTATGGTAGAAATTGTTAGAAATTTCTAGAAATTGTTAGATGTTAGAAATTGTTGGATAAATTGTTAATGATTGAATGTTACACTCTAGAATTGTCAAATTGCGGTAGAATTTTTAGGATTAGAGTTGGTTTGACCATTGATTTTTGAATTGTGTAGATATGTCTCGGAAACAGGGTGATGGTCAATTGAAAAAGAAGGGTGAGAAGAAGAAAACAAAAATCACCATGACATATCAGGGATAAAATGCGAAGGATCCAGGAAAAAAAGCAATGCGAATGTGTGAGTTTACAATTTCAACAAGATGAGAAGGAGTGGAAGGGCGTGTTATTTTGGTCCATAACCAAAGTAAGTGCCCCAGGAACCGTGGAGGACAACTCAATTGACTTATGTGACGAGGGAGATGATTAAATGTAATGGCTCGTAATAATGTCTTATTTTTTGGATGTTTTTATTATATTTTTGGATATGTTGCGCATTATGGTACATTTTGGTACTTTGAATAAATTTGAATAAAGTCGTGTATTGAATAAAGTTGAATAAAGTTGCACAAGTACACGAAATCAATTCAAAAAAAACACAATTTTATTTAGTTTTAATTTCATCTACGTTACATTACATTCTCCCTAAATATGTGATATCATCGTGATGTTGGGTTCAAATTAAATTCTTGAAAGTTTGCCGAAAATGTTGACATTGAAGTGTCTTATACTTGGAATAAAAATTTGCAAGACTATTTGAAAGCTCAAAAGAATGAAGAGAACACAACACATGTATTCTACCAAATTAACTTTATAGGTTTTCACATCGAATTCCCTCATATAAGATGAGTAGCGATGAACAAAAATGCATTCCAATATATTCTTTTGAACTTATTCTTACTGTCCTGCCAACTGAAAAGTTTCAATTGACAAAGGAGCATGATCAAGCACAAAACAACATCTTAGAAATGCATTCTTGTTCGTCACACTCATCTTATACGAAAGAATTCGATGTGAAAACTTATATACTTGAATTGGTAAAATACATGTTGTGTCTCTTTATTCTTTTGAGTTTTCAAATAGTTATAAGAGACTTCAATACCAACATCTTCAGCAAACTAACAAGAATTAAACTAAAATCCAACAAAATAATGACACAACATAATAATCCTACCTATGCATATCATATGGTAGAATCAAACTCTTGAGAATATCTTCAGGTGGTCTCAACAACGTAGCATCCATCTCAATCATCAGGAACATGAGGTGCTGACGAAATACGGAGAACATGCTCCTCACGCAGTCGTCGCTTTTGAGCATTATCTTGTCGGATTGCAATAACCCGAAACGTCCATATTGAACGTCTTCCACCTTCCTTGTGTCTCCGGGGTTGAGTCTTTGGTTGATTTCATTCAGTTGATCCTTTAGATCTTTTAACGTGACATCATCCCAAACCTTGAACAAATAAGAGTTTCCACCGTTGAAACGTACTTGAGCACTGAACAAATTGTCCACTGTGTCCGATCTACACCATAAGAAATTAAACAATCAATGAAAAACTCATTCAAACATTTCATCAAACAATTGGAGTGCAAATTACACATAAACCATAAAACTAAAAACTACAACATATACATGCAAACATCTAAACATATAAGCAACATAAGTCATTTACATGTAAACGTTGTATCATTTCTTGCAAAAAAAAAATCAAAATTTAAACAAACCCTAAAACTATAAAATTTATAATTTAAGAGGAAAAATGTAACATATAAACATAAAATGTTAATGGTACTTGATTATGAAAAAATACTTGTTATTGGAGTGTTGGTTGATTTGAACTTGAAGAAATTGGAGATTTGGTTGATTTGAGAGAGTTTTTAGAGATTTTAAATGTGAAATGAGGAAATGAGGTGATGTGAGGTGATGTATGACCTTGTCATGTGACTTAACTCACGTTGGATGTATCGAACGTGATTTAAGTCATATAGGTTGTATTCCAACGTGAATTAAGTCATGCTGGGTATGCCTACGTGACTTAAGTCACGTAGAGGGTATTTTTAAAAGTTCGGTTGAGAGTGAGAAAATCAGTTGTGAGAAGTGCAAATTTCCATCTTTATTTAGGGTCTTCTCCATTTTCATTGGAAGCAAAGTATTTTCACTTACACATGATATCAACTAAATCTAAATTTAAAGTCTCACTACAAGAAACTCTCTAGTTATTAACCAACTAGAAAAACATTATTGGAGAATTTGAGACTCAATAATTGTTGGTGGTCTAGATGACTAGATCCTCACTAACTAAGAACAAATCCTCACAAACAGAACAGAAAATTATGAAGGAAAAAAACATGACATTAGTGGTAGTCTAAACCCTCACTAATATTTAGGTGCAAAGACAATCTGATTTATTGGTGGTCTAAACGCCACTACGGAGAACACAGATTTGCAAGTCAACACGGGTGGACTGATCGCCGTTAATACTCTCAAATAATTCAAAAAAGTAACCATTGAACAATATCAGTAATAGTGGCGAATCTGAAATCGAAATACTTCTCCCCGTTCCTATATCTAAGCATCCAGAACAATTTAGTAATATTAACACACAAAACAGATACATTAATTTTTTAAGAAATGTGAAAAATACAAAAAGGGTTTACATGCAGGGACGGAGGGAGTAGTAAATATGAGATATAGATAATGATGCATCAAGTAACGTTCACTTCACTTATCTTTGAAGTAAGTAACTTTGGTAATTCTAATTCTCTAAACCCTCTAGTCACTATTATAAGTAAAATTCAACATTTTGGATTCATTCATTAAATAATGTATTTTAGATTAAATTGATCAATTTTTTACTTTCTATCTTTAAATACTTAGATTCAAATTAATCAAACTTGACAACCAAACTAAGTAAATAATTATATTTTTTATTATTTATTTCATAATTAATATGTATATGTTGTTGTTTTCTCCTATAATAAAAGAAATGGAGTAAAACTATAGATAAGCATATTATGAATCACACTTTTAGCAACTCTTGAAGTTTTCACACAACAGAAAGTAAAGAAGTCATCCAAGCAACTGCCAATTTGACTTTGATTTTATCAACAATAATTGGCGTAAGGTACGCTACTTTTGCCCGGTCAAAAGGGAATCCAAGAATTTCAAAGATCTTAGCCTTTTACAAATAAATTCAATCAACATCTCTCACCATGAAGATTTACAACAAAAAAAAATCTTCCTAATAAAATGTTTGAATTAACTAAGAAGGGAAAAGATACAAGTTGATAACTGAATTGGTATGGAGGACCATACCACATGGATATTTTTATACTTTGACTATTCAACATGTTAAGCTCAGTCTGAGAGTTTAGGTCACGAGAGCTCCATCTTCAATGTGCTTAGCTCAGCTTGATTGCTTAGGTCGAACCTACAAAGAACAAACATCTTTGCCTTGACAGGTTTGACGCTTGACGGACTATGGACTAGTGTAGAGGACATTACCACGTCGACTTTATTATACTTTGATTATTCAACATGTCCAACTCAACTTGAGTATTCAGGACACGGGAACTCCACCTTCATCATGCTTGCTCGGCTTCACCATTCAGGTCATGCTCCCCTTTCAACTTGCCTAGCTCAGATTCACCCTTCAACATGTTTAGCTCAACTCCACCCTTCAACATACATAGCTCAACTCAACTACTCAATATTCCTAGCCCATCTTGACCATTTAGGTCATGCCTAACTCAATTCCACAATGCAACATGCCTAGCTCATTTTCACAATTCAGCATGCTGAGCTAAGCTTGACCATTTAGGTAATGGTTAGCTCAGCACTACCATTCAAGTTATGGTTAGTTCAGCTTGACCATTTAGGTCAACTAGAGTTTCACTTCCTCCTCACGTTACTGTCTAAGTGAAATTTGTGGTCTCATAAGAAGTGTTTCATGGCATGTCATGCATTATGCACGAACAAGTGACATACGCTGCTCGTGCTCCAACTCCACATGTCATGTACAAGAGTTTCATTGAGAAGGAGCAGTCAACTCCACTAATGGACCTAGATATCCAGAGAGAGTTCCATTAGATCAATAAAGTGATGACTATAAAAGATGACACTTAGAAGACAAGAGGAGATCCATTGGTTCTAGCCTAAATATGATATTTTCACCTTAGTCATTATAGAGTATTCTTGGAGCTCCTCCTAAAAAATTCCGTTGAATAGCTCATATATTGTAACTTGTGTTTACATACGTGAATATTAACATTCGTAAAAACGACTTCTATTCAGTTTTATTCTTACACCGAAAGATTTCCAAATACTACAAAAAATTTTTTTTTGACAAATTTCATATACTACACTTCATATATTCTTGTAGTGGAAGTTGCACTACATATGCTATCCATACATGGGTAGCCCTGAGCATGGTCGGGAGGGGCGGCTGTCCAGAGCACCAATTTTTGAGGGACACCAAAATTTTATTGAGAATATATTTTTAAAGAACCTTGATTATGAATCAATTAATCATTTGCAATAAAAAATACAAGATGAAATACATTTGAATAATTAAAAGAGATACAATTTTATTGATTCCCCAAAGATACTAAAAATCTTAGGACCGATCCGAATACATATATCTATGCTTCATCAAGGATTTGGTAAACTCTTGGTTACTACAGAATGCAGAAGCTCCCAACTCTCAGTTCCAATTTCAAGATCCCACAATAGAGGCTCCGTTTCCACATCGCTCACAGATCCGTTCACAAATGCTTTCAATCTCTCGCTTATTTTGGTTTCTCCAAATTGCAACAAAGATTGCGGAATCTACATTAAAAGTAATAATCAAATCAGAAGATAAATGATTCGCAACTAAGTTTCTCAATGTTGTAGAGGTAATTGATACCTTTGCAAAATTTTGTTAACACTATATATACTAGCTAAAAGACAGGCACTCACGTGTCCGTTTTTCCGTTATTTTTATTATGTTAACGTTTAAAAACTATGAACGGTGTTTTTTTTAATGAAATTTTGATTTTGATTTTGATTAAAACTAAAAATATAAATGTTTGTTGCTTTTAAATTATAACAAACCAAACTAGCGATGATTATATAATTCAACGACACAAACAATATAACAAAAAAATATAATCTAAATTATTTTTTAAATGACATCAACAACAATCTTTATTATATAAAAAGTTGCTTAAGGGTGTATAAATATATTCACATACTTTGTTACACTTTTTAAATGATAAAGGAAAAAAACAGACATATATATATATTCATATCATGTTTGTTACAGTTTTTAATATTTAAATTTATTTTTATCTATTTGTTACATGTGTTATTTGTATTGAAAATTAAGGACATTTTTAGAAAGAGAAAAAGTCAGCCCAAAAGAGCTGAATGAGGTTATTTTCTTTATATAATACTACCTCTGTCCCTAATTATAGGACTCTTTTGAAAAAAATAATGGGAATTAAGAAAGTGGATATTTGTCATAAAATTGTTTGTAATCACTATTGTTTTTACAATTTTATCCTTAAGAGAGAGAATTAGTTTATGTTTTCCATATGCGATTTATTGGTGATTGAAGAAAAAGATGTATAATAAATAGGGGCATGTATGTAAAGAAATAATTATTGTTGTTGGAAAATAGCAAAGAGGTCTTATAAAAAGGGACAAAAAAAATTCTCAAAAGGATCTTATAATTAAGGACGGAGGTAGTGTGTGTGTGTGTATATATGTGTGTGTGTATGTATGTGTGTGTATTCATGGTTTTAATAGTTAAATAAATGCACTTTTGTTTTTAAAAAAAATTACATTTTTGGTTATTTTTAACTGAAACATGATTTTAGTTTCTTTATTTCTTAGTTCCATTTTTAAGTTTCGGGATTTTTTTTCCTAAAACTCAGTTTGGAGTATCTTCAATATAAAACTTATTTTTTTAATTCTATTTTAAACTCCTTAACTTGTATCCTAAGTCTTTGGGGCACAAGTTAGTATCTGTTTTTCTTTGGTATATATGTTTCTGGTGTAACATCAACCGTACAATTAGAACCAAGTGTGTGTATCTATACCTGAGCATGCACGGTATATAGGTTTGCATGTGTGTATGTGTATATATACCTGAGCATGGACGGTATGAAGAAGTGAATGGCCAGCCAAAGAATAATTTGTAGAGATAACCTCAACGTTCTCTTCATGCAGTATTCTCATGATTTCACAGAAAATAAAATGGTCATCAACCCCACATGTAACTATGACTTGTAGAGTGGGTCCCATTTCATGAATTTCTATTTTTGGCAACTTTATGTTTCCAGAAGAACTCGAGCAGCCACCACGTGATCTCTTGTTTCCCATTAAACTTTCTTTCCTCTCCTTTGCCAACTTTAGATTTGTCTCTAACCCCTTTATGTAGTTTATAGCGTCATCTACTTGATCAGGTAATGGTAACGCTAATTCCTGCATTAAATGAAAAATAACACCAAATTAATATGTGTTATTCAATCCAAGAAGAGGTGATAGTGTAAATTAGTTAGTTAATAAAAAGAAGAGGTGAACCTATATGAATATATAGGCACTGTACTTGTGGTATAGTACACTCTAAGTGTAAAATGGTTTTACATCAACAACGGTCCCAGCTAGCCAATACAACAAAGAGTTATGTAAACACCTTTTATTTGAAAACCGTTAAACATATGTGACAATTGTGATTAGATATCAATGTGTGAGATAATATTATAGTTACCAATCTCAAAGAAAACTCAATGTCGATTTATTCCTCACATGAATATACATATATCTATTATGTGATGGAAATTAAACAAATCACCTTTGGCTTATAAAATAAAAAATTAAAAAAATCATCTTTGGATTATAGCTAGGGAGAAGAGAGTTGAGTTTAGAAAAGAGGATCTTCATTTGGTTTCTCCTATTTTTCTCAACGATCTTTCTTTCGACTTTGGTTGAAGAAGAAGGTTGACCTCCTTGTTGATTTTGATCCATTGAATTTTTATTACAACAAATAACCTTAAATTGATTGGGATTTAGAATTGTGGTGAGGTTATGATAAGGTAAAATGTTTATTTATTTGTATAAGTACTTGTAACATATGATATGATTTAGTAGATAGTTGGTGATTCATTCACAAACATTACACAAGAGTGATGAGGTGTGTGTGATACGTATAGCCCTTATAAAGGAAAAGTTGGGGAGTAAGGTCAACATGAACATATTATTTTAATGAAGGTCAACATGAACATGTCACCTTTACATATATACGTTAGATGAAAAATTCGAATTCACCCACGTGCTTTCTCTGTTGTGTTGTGTGAGTGAATATCTGTTCTTTGTTGTACACAATTTTGCCACTTCCTTTCATCATCGTACAATAAGAACAGATAATATTGAATATAATATTGTTTTAGAAATAGTAGTATAAACGGTCATTTTACCATTAATAATTGACATATATATCATGGAGATCTGCATGATTTCATTTTCAGCCGCAAAAAGAAGTAAATAAATATCATTCCGATTGTCTTTTCAAGATATGAGAATAATTTGACCCTAAAATTAAATTGATGTGAGATTGTTTGTTAGTTTTGATTGGGCCTTGCTATAATACACGTTTGAATGAAGATTTCTGCTCTCCTCAGTACAAAACATTCGTGTCCTGCAGTGTTGCTGAAAATGTCATTGCGTTAGTTAACTAACGCAAGTGTAAAACTATGCGTTAGTTAACTAACGCTGCACTACTTAAGTAATGCACGTATAAAGAATTGCGTGAGTTAACTCACACAGCCATTAGCACATGCGTAAGTTAACTCACGCCCAGTCTGTGCAAAAAACCAGAAGAGGCAGAACCTCTATTTTCCCTGATTTTTTTCAGTCCTTCTTTCATACATTCATTCATTCAGTTGCATGCATTTTTCAAATTCATTCAAGCATTCATTCAATCAAGCATTAACTCATAATTAAATTACGAAAAATAACGGAATAAAACAACGGAATAAAATAACGAAAAATGTCATAAAAATGCTAAAAATCGCAAGTGTAATAGGATTACAACCAAATCCAACAAAATGTCATAAAAACTACAAAAAGTCATAATGGTCCATCTCGTGGACTCCTAGTCCTCCTCCGCGGAGCCGACATCTGCTCCAGCATGCTCAACTCAGACTGTATGCCCTGCATCAAGTGCATTACCTCCTGATTACGAAACACATCAGGATGCCTCATTGCACCGTCCACTCTGGACTTGATGTTGCTGATGATCTGGTATGGGTCGGGAGGATGTCTGGCCCATTGCTGCTCAACAATAACCTCCTTGTAAGGAGGGACAGGACGAGGATGGGCATCAGATCCGTAGTCAGGAATGGCCACAGGGGGTTCACAATAGGATGTGATACTCTAACGAACCATCTCACGTACCCCTTAGTATGAGCCCACGGCTGGTTATCCGGAACCGGATGACCCCTCTGCTGATGGCTGAGGATATGTAGAGCAAACTCTGTGAAGGCCTAGGCCATGTCATCTGCCGCAAGAGCCTCAATGTCTGTAGGAGGCCTGGGCCGTGTCTGGACATACATGTACTGCCTAAGAACCTGCTCTGGCAAGTGACGGATCATCCTGTTGCTGCCGGCCATGATCCATCCGGAGTACCAGCATATGTTCTGAAAGGACGTGATGTGTCGTCGGCTCTCGTACGGCCTCCAGGTGACATGAGAATGGTCCAACGAATCAATGGCAGCTCGATAGTGTCCAGGATTAGAAAAGCCCCTGAAAGGTTTCCATTGACTAACAAGCGGGGAAACAATAGGGTCGTAGTCCTCATCTTCAATCCTCAGAATGATGTTCGTGAAGTGTGCCAAAGTCCATCCCTGCAAACACAAAGAAATAAATTTATATCAGCACAAGTATAATACAAACAACTATACATTTACGATCCAATAAGTAAAAATGTAGAA